>SL_3KL_010_SEDDRAFT_10000267_pt1 | contig 39736 bp, 39 predicted proteins | sample SodLakKL_010_SED_2_FD_10381 | JGI IMG/M metagenome (IMG submission 10381) | reverse complement strand
TTCTCCTTCTGGGTCGGATTCCGGGGAGGGAAGGGGGTGGCCACGAGCACCGGCGTATTCCTGGGACTCGCCCCGTTGGCTCTCCTGGTGGCGCTCGGGGTCTGGCTCCTGGCCGTTGGCGTTACCCGTTTCGTCTCCCTTGCCTCGATCCTGGCGGCCCTGGCCCTTCCCGTCGCTGTCGCCCTCACTCCCCATCGCGGAGGATCCGGGGCGCTGGCCTTCTCCGTGGCCCTGGCCGCCTTCGTCATCTTCGCCCACCGGGCCAATATCCGCCGCCTCCTCCAGGGCTCGGAGGGCCGGGTCGGCAGTTCGAAAGCGGGCGGGAGGGTGCCCCCGATCCCTCCGGATGCAGGAGGCGTCCTGTGAAGGCCGCGGTCGTCGGAGCCGGTAGTTGGGGCACCGCCCTGGCCCTGGTCCTCCATGGCAATGGACACGCGGTAACCCTCTGGTCCCATGAGGGCGAGGTGGTGGACACGGTCCGGGAGGTGGGGGAGAACCGGGTCTATCTGCCTGGCGTTTCGCTCCCCGAGGACCTTGGCGTCACCACTTCCCTGGAGGAGGCGCTCTCAGGGGCAAGCCTGGTGGTCTCGGTGAGTCCGGCCCAGTTCGTCCATGACGTCATGGGAAGGGCCGCCCCGTTCCTGGAGTCCCACGCCACGGTGGTGAGCGCCTCGAAGGGGATCGAGATCTCCACCCGACGGCGCATGGACCAGGTGCTCGGGGCCCTCCTCCCGGCGCAGATGATGGAGCGTTTCTGCGTCCTCTCCGGCCCATCCTTTGCCGCAGAGGTGGCTCGGAAGGTGCCCACCGCGGTGGTGGTGGCCAGCCGGTCCCGGCCCGATCGCCTGCAGGTTCAGAAGGCCTTCTCCTCCGACCGCTTCCGGGTCTACACCAACCCCGACGTGGTGGGGGTGGAACTGGCGGGAGCCCTGAAGAATGTCATCGCCCTGGCTGCGGGGGTGGCCGCGGGTCTGGGTTTCGGTCACAATACCCTGGCGGCGCTCATGACCCGGGGACTGGCGGAGATCACCCGCCTCGGGGTGACCCTGGGGGCGGAAAGGGAAACCTTCGCCGGACTCGCGGGGATGGGGGACCTGGTCCTCACCTGCACCGGTGAACTCTCCCGGAACCGGACCGTGGGGACTCGCCTGGGGAAGGGTGAGGGGATCAAGGAGATCCTGGCCGACATGCGCGGAGTGGCCGAGGGCGTCCGCACCGCCCCCGCCGTTCGGGCCCTGGCTCGGGAGCACGGTGTGGAGATGCCCATCGTGGAGGAGGTCAACGCCATCCTCGAGGGCCCCCGCGAACCCCTGGACGCGGTAAGGAGCCTCATGCTCAGGGACCCCAAACCGGAGGGATGGAGCTGATGTCCGACGATCCCCCCATCCTGAAGAAGGCCTACTACTCCATTGGTGAGGTCTGTGACCTCACCGGCCTGAAGCCGCATGTCATCCGCTACTGGGAAACCCAGTTCGAGATGCTCCACCCCAATAAGAACCGGGCGGGAAATCGGGTCTTCCGGCCCCAGGAGATCGAGTTCATCCTCCTGGTGCGGCATCTCCTCTACGAGGAGAAATTCACCATCGAGGGCGCCCGGCAGAAGCTCCGGGGAATGCGCCGGGAAGGCGCCCTGGAGGAGGAACGCCAGGAGGTTCTCTCCCCGGAGTTGCTTCAGGCCATGAAGGAGGAACTGGAGAGCCTTCGGAGGGTCCTCACCCTTCCCGGGATGGATGGGGAGAGCTGATCCCCGGCCACCCATCCGCCCCGTCATGGAATTCGGCTTCCGGGGCGGAGGCCCCTGACACCTTCGTTCCGGGTTCGCCCATTGCCCCCCGTTCCAGCCCCATCCCACGCTTCCATGAACATTCTCTGTACCAATGACGACGGCTATCTGGCGGAAGGACTCCGGGTACTGGCCAACGCCGCCCGGCCGCTGGGGCGGGTCACGGTGGTGGCCCCGGACCGTGAGCAGAGCGCCACGAGCCACTCCCTCACCCTCCATCATCCCCTCCGGAGCCGGCGTTCCACCGATGGCACCCTGGTGGTGGATGGGACGCCGACGGACTGCGTCATCCTGGCGGTGAACGCCCTACTGGACCATCGCCCCGGAATCTGCTTCTCCGGGGTGAACCATGGAGCGAACATGGGGGAGGACGTCCTCTACTCGGGAACGGTGGCGGCGGCCATGGAGGCCACGGTCCTGGGGATTCCCTCGGTGGCTCTGTCCTACACGGGTCCCGATTTCGAGTCCATCGCTGCCTGGGAGGAAACCCTCACAGCCCTCCTCGAGGTCCTGGTGGAGCGGACGTTCCCCCCCGATACCCTCCTGAACGTCAACCTGCCGGCCATCGACCCCGCCGAAGTGAAGGGAATCCGGGTGACCTCCCTGGGCGAGCGGCGCTACGCCGATTCCCTGACCCGGGCCACGGATCCCTCGGGGCGGGAGTACTTCTGGATCGGGGGGGGCACCCGAAGCTGGACAGGTCGAACGGGTCGGAAGGACTCGGACTTCGGCGCCGTGGAGGAGGGCTTCATCTCCGTAACCCCCCTCCACCTCGACCTGACCAACTACAAGCTCCTGGAGGAGATTCGGTCCTGGGACCTGGCGCTGTGAGCGCCTATCGGTTCGTGGGAGCTCGTCGCCGCCTGATCGAGACGATCCGGGCACAGGGGATCGAGGACCTGGAGATCCTCCGCCTCTTCGACGATATCCCCCGCCACCTGTTCCTGCCCGAAGGCGTCTGGAACCGGGCCTATCAGGATCACCCCCTCCCCATCGGATACGGCCAGACCGCCTCCCAGCCCTCGCTGCAGGCGCTCTTCCTCCAGGTCCTCCGTCCAGGTCCCGATGACCAGGTGCTGGAGATCGGGACCGGAAGCGGTTTCTACACGGCCCTCCTGGCGGCGTCGGCAGGGCGGGTCTATTCGGTGGAGCGGATCCGGGAGCTCTCCATGCGGGCCCGACGGGCGCTCGACGACCTGGAGATCCGGAACGTGGCCCTTCTGGTGGGAGACGGTTCCATCGGATGGCGGAAATATGCGCCTTTCCATGTGATCTCCGTGGCGGCGGCGTCCCCGGGCGTCCCGTCGGCGTTGGTGGATCAGCTGGCTCCAGGCGGACGGCTCCTCCTCCCGGTAGGGACGCTGGAGGAACAGGAACTGGTCCTCGTGACACGGAACGAGACGGGAGAGGTACGGGAGGAGCGCGCCCTGGATCGCTGCACTTTCGTCCCCCTCCTGGGGCAGTATGGATGGAAGGAGGAGCCCGGGGAGGAATGACGGGCGCTTGGGGGGCGGAATCGATGCCTTGGCCTGGAACGGGTGGCCAGGGGGATTTCACCTCCTATATTGCCTCCGCCGGCGACGGGCAGACCCCGAGCGTCGCCGGAGACCCTGACGGACGACTGGGAGATGGAATGATGACAGATGAAGACCGGGAGTGGCCCCTTCCGCCGGTTGTGTATCGGGGCTCGAAGGCGATCGACGGGGAGGTCCCGACCGGAGAAGATGCCCATGGCGGAGGGGAGACGTCTCTCCCAGCTCCCTTTGTCGCCACGGGATTCCTCCCTCCTGACACCATCCCGGTGGACGCGCTTCCCGCGGTCCCCGCGGGTCCCAGGGTGGACCCTGAGGAGCCTGATGCCGATTCCTGGACCGAGCCGTTCCAGGATCGGGGAACGCCGGTGGAACGATCCCAGGAGCTGACCCCGGAGGCCGGGCCCCTCGCTCTGGAAGCTGCGGAAGCTGGGGAAGCTCCGGAAGTTGTCGAAGCGTCCCCGCCTGCGGTCGAGGCGGAAGTGGAAGAAGAGGAAGCGGAAGTGGAAGTGGAAGTCGAGGAAGTGGCTCAGGAAGAATTGGTTGAGGTGACGGAGGGGTCTGAGGCGCTGGAAGCGGCGCCCGAAGCCACGGCGCCTCTTGCCTCGTATCCTTCCGCCCCACTCCCTCCCGTCGACCTTGGAGCCGAGGCTGAAGCGCCTCCGCCGGCTCTGTCCTCACCCCAGGAGGATGTGGCCATCCTCCTGGAGCGCCTGGCCGCGGAGGTCCGGGCAAGAGGTGAAATGCGACTGGACGGAGGATCAGGGGCGACCCCACTGGAGGGGCTCCTTCGCGGAGTGCTCGCCGGTTACCTGGCTCATGTCGAGAAGGGGCCCGGTTGATCCCTCCTCCCCTGCAGCGGTAGCTTTGGTCACGCTCCCCAGGACGGGAGCGGCCTGTCCTCGTAGCTCAGGTGGATAGAGCGACTGCCTCCTAAGCAGTAGGCCGCTGGTTCGAGTCCAGCCGAGGACGTTTGCAGGAGCCCTGCCGGGGGGTGGTCCGGCCCCCGGGGCGGGAAGCCCGGGCCCTTGGGCGGTCCTTCCTCCACAGATCCCCGGAACCGAAGGAAGAGGCGGAGGCGCGTGGGTATCGAGGCGGGGCAGGGAAGGGCGGTCGACTTGCCCGACCGGGATGCGGTGAGGGGGGCCATGCGCCGAATCCACGGTCATGTCCTCACCACACCGCTCCTCCTTCATCCAGCGCTTTCACGGCACCTGCAACGTGATGTCTGGCTGAAACTTGAGTCACTTCAGCTCACGGGATCGTTCAAGGTTCGTGGCGCGGCAAACCGCCTCCTGGCTCTCCCTCCCGAGGAACGGAGTCGGGGGGTGGTGGCTTGTTCGTCGGGGAACCACGCCCGCGCCGTCGCCCACACCGCCCGCCGACTGGGGGTGGACGCCCTCCTCTTCGTGCCGGACTGGGTCGACCCTGGGAAGCTGAAGGCCATCGAAGCCGAGGGAGCCCGGGTGGTACGGGTGGATGGCGGATACGACGAGGCCGAGGACCAGGCGCTGGAGTGGGCCCGATCCGAGCGTCGTGCCCTGATCCATCCCTTCGACGACCCCCACGTGGTGGCGGGGCAGGGGACCCTGGGGCTGGAACTCCTGGAGGCGCTTCCCAGCGAAGCCCCGGCAGGGGACGTCCTGGTGCCCCTCTCCGGCGGGGGGCTCGCTGCCGGAGTCGGCCTGGTGCTGGAGGATTCCCCACATCGGCTGGTGACCGTGTCGGCGGACCGGGCGGCGGTGATGCGGGCCAGCCTTCGGGAGGGCCGGCAGGTGACGCTTCCAGAGCATCCCACCCTGGCCTCGGCCCTCTCCGGTGGAATCGGTCGGCCAAATCGGGTGACCTTCCCCCTCTTGCGCCGACTCCCGGCGATCCACCTCGAAGTGGATGAGAGAGCGGTCGAGGATGCCGTGATCTTCGCCTTCCAGGCCCTCGGCCTGGTGGTGGAAGGGGGAGGAGCTGTCGGCCTTGCAGCCCTCCTGGCCCAAGGGGGGAGGCCCGCCCTTCCCGAAGTCCTCCGGGAACGGTCCGGGCCTCTGGTGGTGGTGCTTTCCGGGGGGAACCTGGATCCCCATCGCCTCGTCCAGCTGCTGGGGCGGTAGGAGAAATCCGCCGGCGTCTGCGCCGGTCGACCCTCCCTCAGGCGCCGGCCGCCTCTTCCCCCAACAGGGCGGGGAGAAGCACTGCAGAGGGTCCCCGGAGGGTCCACTCCGCATGGGAGCTCAGGGGGGTGGGCTCGGGATTCACCTCGATGAGGCTGCCCCCGGCCCGAAGGGTGGCCAGGGGGACGGAGGCCGCGGGGTGTACCACCGCCGAAGTCCCGGCCACAATGCAGATCTCGGCTTCGGAGGCTCGCCGGAATGCGGTGTCCAGCGTCTGCTCCGGTAGCATCTCCCCGAACCACACCACCGCCGGGCGGAAGAGCCCCCCACACTCGCCGCAGTGGGGGAGGAGGCGGCTGACATCCACTGGTTCGACGTGGGGAACCTCCTGCTGACACCCGCTGCAGCGCACCCGGAAGAGGGTACCATGGAGCTCCAGGATCCGGGGGTGGGCGGGGGAGCCGCCCAGTTCCATCATGGCACGGCCGTGGAGTCCGTCCACATTCTGTGTCACAAGGGTCACGTCCTCCCTCCGCAAGAGGGCTTTTGCGATGGCCCGGTGTCCCGCATTGGGCTCACAGGTGGCGATGGCCCGGCGTCGGAGGTCATACCATTCCCACACCCGGGCCGGATCGCTGCGAAAGGCCTCGGGGGTGGCCAGATCCTCAGGACGAAATCGACTCCAGACGCCATCGGTGTCCCGGAAGGTGGGAACCCCGGACTCGGCGCTGACACCTGCGCCGGTCAGGATCACCAACCCTCGGGCCGCCGCGACTCGGTGACGGAGGGAAGAGGGGAGGTCCGGCTCCGGCCCGATGGGTCCTTCCCGTCCGGTCATGGGGCGATGGAGGGCGTGCGGAGGACGGACCAAACCAAGAGGGCCCAGCCCAGGAGGAGTGCCGTTCCCCCCACCGGAGCGACGGCTCCCATCCAGCGGATCCCTGCCAGGGAGAGCGCCAGGAGCGAGCCGGAAAAAAGGAGGATTCCGGCGGTGAACGCCCATCCGGCGGCCACCAGACCGGTCCCACCTCCTCGCGTGAGAAGGAGCCCGACCAGCAGTAGCGCCAGGGCGTGGTACATCTGGTAGCGGACTCCGGTTTCGAAGATCTCCTGGGCTCGATCATCCAGGATGTCCTGCAGCGCATGGGCTCCAAAGGCCCCGAGGGCCACGGCCAGGAAGGCGAATACACCTCCGAATGCCAGGAATGCACGGTCCATCGCGTTGACCCCCATGGGTGGCTGAAATATCTTTCCTATTCTATAGGTTCGAACCTTTCGGGCGCTCCGTGCAAGGGATGACGGATCGCCCGACCTTATGCATCCCAGAAAAGCCTCCAGAAGACCTCTATGGCCAAGGGAAGAAGACCGTCCCCCCGTCGCGGCGCCCCTCAAGGATCCGATGAGGATGCTTTCTCGGCCCGCGTGCTGGAGTTCGTACTCTGGGCGCGCCAGCGCGTGGAGGTCCTCATTGGCGCGGGAGTGGTGGTGGTGCTCCTCGTCGTCGGTGGCATCTACTACATGAATCAGCGGGCGGACCGGATGGCTCGGGCCGCCACCGAGTTGGAGGTCATCCAGCAGACCATCCCCTTCGTGCCGCCGGAGGAATGGGTGCAGCAGCTCGACCAATTCCTCGCACGGTTTGGAGGGACGCCCTACGAGGTCGAGGCGCGCCTCGTCTACGGCGAACTCCTCCTGGAGGAGGGTCGGGCCCAGGAGGCGGTGGAGGTGCTCCGTGAGGTGGCGCCCGCCTATCGGAACCCCCTGGGGCTCCAGGCCACCTTCCTCCTGGCCGTGGCCTATGAGGAAGTGGAGGCGTGGGCCGAGGCCATGCGGATCTACGGCGAACTGGAAAACCGTGCCGAGTTCACCTTCCAGCGCCAGGAGGCCGCCGAGGGGCTGGCCCGGACCGCGCTGGCACAGGGTGACTCAGCCACCGCCATCCAGGCCTATCAGCGGCTGGTGGAAGGGGCTGAGGAGCGGCAGGAACTGCAAAGCTACTTCGAGATGCGCCTGGCGGAACTCACGGGGGAGGTCCCGTAAGCTCACGGGGGTAGCCTGTGAGGGCCGAGCCGAGTCGAGGTGGCTGGGTGAGATCCTGAAAAGCGAGCATCAAAGGGAGGCCGGAGTCCATTGGACTTCGGCCTCTCTTCGTTGGTAGGTGGTGGACTCTCCGCTCCTGACTCCTGGGGTCTGGCCGCCTTGGGGTCCGGCTCTTGGGGGTCCGGCTCCTTGGGGTCCGGCTCCTTGGGCTCGCGCTTTTCTGGATGGGGGCGGCGAAGGCGTCCGCTCTGGATTCCCCTGGAGTTGGGAGGCTCTCCGGGGACCGGGGTCCGGCGCACGGGACACGGGAGCTGCACGGGAGGTGCGGGCGGTGATCAGCCCAGGAGAGAGGGATGCCATGCGCACCCGTTGGCGTCTCCTTGGCTGGAGTCTCCTGGGCTGGACTCCCTTGGGGTGGGCTGGAGTCCCTTTTTTGTGGGATTCCCGTAGTTCTCCACAATCTGTCCTGTGTACGTATAATATGTATTATGTAAAGTTACTGGGGATCTGGGGCTCCTGGCGCGCACCCCTCCCCCGTACGGCCCACACCGGTGAAGGTCCAGAGAAGACTCGTGACAGGTGGGCCGCGGCAGTCCGCGGCAGGCGTGGCAGTCTGCGGGAGTCAGGCCGCGGGAGTCAGGGCACCGGGGTGTCCGGAGATACGGGGTGCCGGCGATTCTCTCCGGAGAGTTCCAGTAGTGCGGCTCGGAGGCGCGCTTCAGCCTCGGGGAGGCTGGCGTCTCGCGCGGCTCGATCCGGGAATGGCCCGAACCGGAGCGGTTCCCCGAACCGAAGCGTCACGGGGATGCCGCGCCGTGGACGCCGGGCCCATCGAGGCCAGAGATCGTACATGCCCTCGATGCCGCACGGGACCACCGGGACATCAGCCGCCAGCATGAGGCGGAGGGTGCCCCGGCGGAAGGGCTGGAGGGTGCCATCCCAGGTCCGTTCCCCTTCGGGGTAGATGCAGACCCCCTCTCCAGCCTGAAGGAGGCGGAGGGCGACCCGGACGGCCTGAGGATCCACCCGATAGCGGCGAACCGGAAAGGCCAGGATCCTGGGGAGGATCCAGCGGAACACGGGGCTGGCAAATTGGGTGCTCTTCGTCATTGCGTGAACCGCCCGGGGGCAGAAACTCTGCACCAGCGGAGGGTCCAGGGCACTCTGGTGATTGGGAAGAAGGAGAAAGGAGCCTTCCCTGGGGACGTTCTCAAGTCCCTCCACACGGAGGGGGTTGGCGAGGCGCGGCATTCCCCAGCGGAATGGAAGGCGCCCGGCCCGGTAGAGGGCGTTCATTGAACCCGGATCCTGGGCTGGAATTCTGCGATGGAACCCCGCCCAAGGGCATCCCACCTCTCCTGGAGGGCGGCTCGGAGCAGGTCATCCCATTTCCGAGGTGATTCGTCAAGAAAGCGGAGGAGGACCACTCCCCCCGCTGCTGGGGAGTACTGGATGGAGGATGAGGATGCCTGGATGGCCTGGATGTCCTCGAGAGCCCAAGTGAGTTCCACGTTCCCTTTCCGCCCTGCCGGAAGGATCCGGAGGTGTATGGGGTCAAGACGGAGGGTGCCCTCTTCCGGTGCATCGAATCGTTCCGCGAAGCCAAGGAGCCTCCCCTGGTATCGGATGGCGTCTTCCCGGATTGCCTGTCGGAAGCGCACCCGGGTCTCGCGGAAGGACGTTCCCCTTTCAGTGATGGGCCCCGGACCCCCTTGAGCGGCCATTTCCCGCGCCAGTTCTGCAGCAGGCACGGCACGTCGCGACCCATCAGCGGAGTGTTCCAGGATCAGGCCACCTCCCTGCCCCGGTCGATAGCTGGCCCTGCAGCAGGGACACCGGGCGGTATTGCCCTCCGCCACGGTGGGAGTTGCGCCGCACGAGGGGCATCGGTAGAGGAAATCGCTGAGGGGCACGGGACTCGCTCCTTCACAGACGTCCGGAGAGATGAAGGAAGCGGAGCTTCCATACCTTCCATACGGCTTCTGCCACAATGCGTCGGGACATCTTCGATTCCCCCTGATCACGCTCGGTGAAGACGATGGGGATCTCCTGGAACCGGAATCCCCGCCTCCATGCCCGGAGCTTGAGTTCGATCTGGAAGCTGTACCCCTCGGACTCGATCCGGTCCAGGTCGAGGCTCTCCAGGACCTCCCGACGAAACAGGTTGAAGCCCCCGGTGGCGTCGCTCACCGGGAGTCCGGTGACGATCCGGGCGTAGCGGCTTCCAAAATACGAGAGAAGGAGACGAGACATGGGCCAGTTCACGACCCGGACCTTGCGGTCCACATACCGGGAACCGATGACGAAGTCATGGGACCTCGACGCCTCCACCATGGCAGGAAGCCGGTCCGGTGGGTGGGAGAGATCGGCGTCCATCTCGCATATCCGTCCGTACCCCCGTTCCAAACCCCACCGGAAGCCGGCCAGGTACGCCTGTCCCAGACCCTCCTTCCGGGTCCGGTGCAGAACATGGACTCGACCTTCAGAGTCTCTGGCCAGCCGGTCCGCCACCTCGCCGGTCCCGTCGGGTGACCCATCGTCCACCACCAGCACGTGGAGTGCCTCGACTGCTCCCAAGACCATGGGGATCACCCGGGGAAGGTTCTCCCGCTCGTTGTAGGTGGGGATGACCACAAGGGTGAGTTCTGGCTTCGGCGTCTCTCCGCCTCCAACGCCGAAAAGGTCATGGTTGTGACCTGGGTCATTCATCTGGCTTCATCCCGTCGTCCTCCACCATTCCTCAGGAGCTCCCGGACAGCGAGGATGCCAGCCGGAATCAGTTCTACCACGGTCATCCAGACCCGGGCCAACACCGCGACCGCCGCCGCTGCCCCTCCCAGGCTGGGTTGAAGGAAAGCGATGAGGACACCTTCCCGGATGCCGATGCCGGCGGGAGCGAACAGGGCAACGTACCCGAGAAGGTAGGCGGCGGTAAAGGCCGGGACCGATACCCCGACAGGGACATCGAATCCAAGTCCATGTAGAAACAGGGCGAAGGCCAGGCCATAACCGACCCAGAGAAGGATATGCATAAGGAGCCACCGGGGACCGAAGGAAGCACCAGGACGAGGGGCCTCCTCCGGATCTCGGCGGGCGAGTCTGAAGAGGATTCGAAGGCCGCCTCCAGTAACCGCTGGGATGGAGGCCAGGAGGACCAGGAGCAGGAGGGTCCCCACGGCCATGAGGCCGGTGAGGCCGGCACCGGGGGTCGACGCCTGGGGTCCGCCCGAGGCACCATCCCCACCGAGAGGGCCCACCCCCTGTCCTACGCCGAACCAGAGAATGGGAAGGGCTACCACCGCGGCCCCTGCAAGGGAAAATCCCTGGACCAGGAGGCCCGCGGTGGTCCCTGTGGACGCGGGGATTCCCTCCCGGCGGGAAAGAAGCGCGAGTCCGGCCAGGGGCCACAGTTTCCCCGGAAGGTATCGCCCCAGGTTGGCCACCATCACGATGCGAAACGATCCCCCGCCCCCGGGGTCCGGGGCGCCCAACTCCGCCACCATGAGCCCCCAGTAGCGCGCTGCCACGAAAAAGACCCCCAGGAGGAGGGGGATGGAGAGGCCCAAAGGCACCGCACGGGGGTCAGGGAGGGCCCGATCCAGGGAAAGGATGTCCCGGGCACTGACTCCCAGCCGATCCACCAGAAGGAGGGTGATCCCAAGGGTGAGGAAGAGTTGGAGCGTGACCCGTGCCCAGGGGGGGAGACGGCGTCTCTGCTTCTCTGGCGGGGAGCTTCCTGCCGGAGGATTTCCCGGCGTTGACATACCGGGGACGGGGTCAGCGGTCATTCCCCTCCTCCCCGGAAGGGCGAGGGCGAGCGCCGCGTAGGCCGGACCAGAGTCCGGCGCCGGTGAGGAGGAGAAGGGAAAGGGCAGAGAGGTGGAACGATCGGCTGAGCTGCCTTGAGGCATACCACATTTCAACCCGGTGGCTTCCTTCCTGGGCCAGCGGGACGGCCCGGAGGGTATGGTCCGCCCGGAGCACCGGGACCTCGGTCCCGTTCACCGACGCATGCCAGGCCGGGAACCAGTTCTCGGAAAGGACCAGTAGGCCAGGTCCCGTGGTCTCTACCTCGAGAACGAGGCGATCCGGTGTTCGCTCGACCCACTCTACTGATGACTGTATGATATTTTCGGACAACGTTATAGGTGGTTCTTCCTCAAGTATCACCTCGGTCCTTGGATCAAACGCTTCCTCGTCCAGTATCCAATTCAGCGCCTCTCCCTCGGCCACCACCCGGGCCCTTCCCACCACCCGGGCTCGGGGGAGCCCAGGGTAGGGATAGACCGACGTCCACGCCTGTCCGTCGGCCAGCCGGGTCTGGGCCACCGGCTCCACCCCCTCGAGAGGACCGTACTGTGCGTCGGGCCACAGGATGTATCGGACGTTCAGGATCCCGAGGACGTTGGGATGAAAGCGGGCCAGGTGCTCGGGAATCCCACTTCCCTCCATTCCGATGAGATCCCGGTAGCGTCCCAGGTCGTTGGGATGGTGTCCGGCAGCGAGTTCCACCCCGAAGGAGGCCGGATTCACGTCCTGACCTCCCTGGACCATGGAGAACACCCGGAAGGGCCCCTCCTCCCGGGTCCGCTCCTGCAGGAACCGCTCCGATGGACTGGGGACGGTGACCCGGGCCGGGTCCATGGTCCGGATGAAGGGAGCGTTCACCCGGAGCTGATCCACGGCCACGAGACCGACAAGGACGAGCGCCAGGGCCACACCGCTTCCAACGCCGCGGAAGACACCCCAGGTGACCCCGGTCACAATCCCTCCCAGGAGGGCGGCGGTGAAGAATCCCCGAACGATGTGGGGCCGGGCCGCTTCCAATGCCGCGACCTTCCCTCCGGTGAGCTCTGGTGAGAGAACCCATTCCCAGAGTTGGAAAAGGATCCCCGAGGCAGCCAGCAGTCCGGTGAGCGCCAGCAGTCCACTCACCCCCCCCAGCCAGGCCAGGGTCCGTTTCTGTCGGTCCGGGTCATCCACCAACGTGGCCAGGCGGTCCACTCCCAGACCGGCCAGCGTCGCCACCGCGAACCCCGTGACGAAGATGGCCATGGAGGGGGCACGGAAGAGGGAGATCCCGGGAACAACCTCGTAGAAGATCCGCCATACCGGCGTGTGGGCCCCCAGGGTGAAGAGAAAGGCCACGCCTCCGATTCCCACCATGAACCACCGCAGACCCCCTCCGGCTCCTCCCCCCACAAGGGCCGCCAAGGCCAGGAGGAGGGCCACCAGCCCCAGGTACTCGTGGTTCAACTTGAAGGGATTCCGGCCCCAGTAGGTCTCGGTGGCCCACGCGGGACCGCCGATGCTCACTCCCACGAACTCCGGGACCACGAGGCTCACCGCCTCCTCGGGATGGAGGGACCAGGATGCAGAAAAGGCCCGGGCTTCTTCCGGAGATGCGTCCAGGGTGGTGGCGGCCCTTCGGGAGTGTTCGGTGACGTAGTCCACCGCCGGGAGGAGCTGCACACCGGCGGCGCCGGCTCCCAGGATGGAGAAGAGGAGGAAGATCCCGAAGCCTCGACCCGCGGGCTGCCATCCTTCCATCCGGGCGACCTGGACCCCCCGGAAAAGCATGTAGGCGCCCATGGCGCCGAAGAGGAAGTAGGCCATCTGGAAGTGTGTGCTGACCAGGGTCACGGCCACGGTGATCCCCAGGAGGGCCGGAGGGAGGAGATCCTTCCGACGCCAGATCCACTCCCCCATCCAGAAGAGAAGGGGGGTCATGGCGGTGACGAAGATCTTCCCGTCATGGCCGGGAAATACCAGCGTCACCATGTAGGGCGCCAGGAGGAACGCCGTCCCGCCCACCATCGCCCCTCCCCGGCTCACACCCAGCACACGTAGCCAGCCGTACATGAAGAGCCCGGCCAGGAAGACGTGGATCACCAGCTTCCAGCCCAGGGCTCGATAGGTCTCCATGACCAGGAGGAGGGCCACCGAGAGGGGGTGGAGGGAATCGCCCCCTGCCAGGGACTCGAGGAAGGGGGTGCCCCCGAGGATATACGGATTCCATGCAGGAAATCCGGTGGACCGGAGGGCCTCGGCCAGGAAGAGCCGGGCCGTGTATCCCAGGGCCAGGGTGTCCGAGCCGAAGAGCATGTCCCCCGAGAAGATGAATTCCCGGAAGAGGAAGGTGGTGAGGACCGCGAAGAGCAGCGGGGCCGCCCACGGGGGAAACCTTTCCAGCCCGGCACGAAGGCTCTGTTCATTCCGATCCCCTCGTGGGGCGGTGCGCCGACTACCTGCATCGGCCTCCGCCCCGGTGCGAGGCTCCCCTTCCCTGTTCCGGCGACCCCTTCGCGGGCTGGTCCGACCTTCCTCGGTCATGGTGCTCCCATCTCCATCTCCTCGGGTTCGGGGACCCGGCGGCCTTCCACAAGGGCTTGATACACGGCCAGATGACGCTCCACCAGCCGGTCGTTGCTCCAATGCCGGACGACGCGCTCCCGGGCCCGTTTACCCACCTGGGCCAGGTCCGGCCGCTGCAGGAGTTCCACTACCCCTCGCGCGAGTCCCTCCGGGTCTCCCGGGGGGACCAGCGTTCCCACGGACTCGTCCACGATCTCGGGCAGCCCGCCCACCCGGGTGGCCACCACGGGGCGCTCGCAGGCCATGGCTTCCAGCGCCGCCACCGAGGTGGCCTCCATGAGGGAGGGAAGGAGTGCGATCTCGCCGGAGCAGAGTAGGCCAGGCATCTCCTCGTGCGGTCGGCTTCCCAGGAAGCGGATCCGCTCCGTGACCTGGAGCTCCTGGGCCAGGCTTTCCATCCGGAGGCGCTCCGGACCCTCCCCCACCACCAGCAGCCGGGCGTGGGGAACGGACTCCAGGATCCGGGGCATGGCCCGCACGGCAAACTCAACGCCATTCTTCTTGAAAAGCCTTCGAGGAAGGAGGATAGACCCCTTCACCTCATCTTCTTTCAACAAGGGTGGGACCGGGCGGAAGCGCTCCGTATCCACCCCGTTGGTGAGGGCCTCCACCCGGTGGCCCGGCGCCAGGTCCTCGCCGACCCGGGCGATCTCCGAGGAGGCCGCCAGGACGTGGTCAGGCCAGGCCACCAGCCGACCCAGGAGGGGACGCCAATGGGGACGGGTGGCCCGGACCAGGAAGTGGGAGGTGTGGAGCGTGGCCACGAAGGGGCGGCCCGACGCCTTCGCCGCCACCCCGCAGGGGGGAATGGAGGCGAAGGCCTGGGCGTGGATGACGTCTGCCCATCTCGCCCATTTCCGGGTGAGGCCCAGGGATCCCAGGCTGTGGAGGACCCATCCCGGGGGATTCCGCATGGGAAACCATGTCCGGGCCACCTGAACGCCCTCCATCACCTCTTCCCGGGCCGCCCCAGGGAGGGACCGGGAGGTCACAACCCGGACCATGTGCCCCCGGGCGACCAGTCCCCTGGCCAGCTGATGGACGTGGCTCTCCAGTCCCCCCACCTCCGGGGGATAGTAGACGCAGTGGAGGAGGATGTTCACGCCCTCCCCTCCCCTGCTCCGGTCCCGGATTCCGGGGGCGAGAGGAAGGCCAGGACCGCCTGTGCGATCCGCTCACCGGCCTTTCCGTCCCCGTAGGGGTTCTGCCGCTGCCGGCGCTCCCGATGGGTTGGGGATTCCCGGAGGGCTGCCCGTGCCTGGGAGATGATCTTCCTGGGATCGGTGCCCACCAGGGTGGCCACCCCGGCCCGGATTCCCTCGGGGCGCTCCGTCACCTCCCGAAGGACCAGGACGGGCGTTCCGAAGGTGGGAGCCTCCTCCTGGATCCCCCCGGAGTCGGTGAGAACGAGGGCGGCCGCTCTCAAGGCCTGGACCAGATCCGGGTAGGTGAGGGGATCCACCAGGTGGACCCGGGGGTGGTCTCCCAGGATGTGGGCGGCGGGCTCCCGCACCCGGGGGTTCGGATGGACCGGGAATAGGCATTCCAGTCCGGGTGCTTCGTCCAGGATGTCCACGACGGCCCCAAGGGCCCGCTCCAGGGGCGCACCGAAGGACTCCCTCCGATGGGCCGTGAGGAGCATGAACGAGCCCTCTCCGGCGTCTGCGCGCTGCAGGAGTCTGGCCAGGGCGGGATTTCCGGGGGCGGGTGCCCTACGAGCCACCTGGAAAAGGGCGTCCACCACCGGGTTTCCGGTGAGATGGATCCGGGCTCCCGGCACCCCCTCCCGGAGGAGGTGATCCCGGGCCTCGTCGGTGGGGGCGAAGTGAAGGTCTGCCAGAACCCCGGTGAGGCGCCGGAACCCCTCTTCCGGAAAGGGGCTCCGGAGGTCGCCGCTCCGGAGTCCCGCCTCTACATGGCCCACGGCCACTCCCTCGAAAAAACCCACCAGTGCGCCGAAGAAGACCGAGGCCGTGTCTCCTTGGACCAGGATCATCCGGGGAGCACGGCGGGCCACCACCTCCCGGAGGCCACGGAGACAGCCTTCCGCCACGTCGTAGAGGGACTGTCCCTCTCGCATGATGCCCAGGTCATGGTCGGGTTGAAGGTCGAAGTCGGCCAGGGCCTGATCCACCAGGTCGGAGTGCTGGCCCGTGAGGACGACATCCGTCTCCACCGCGTCCCCGTGCCTACGGAGCGCCGCCACCACCGGAGCCATCTTGATGGCCTCCGGCCGGGTTCCGATGATCACCAGGACCCTCGGACGTGCCTCCCGGTCCATGGCCGGCATGGCCGGGCCCTGCTCCTGGCCTGCGGCCGGGGCCTGCTGGGGCCCGGGCCGCGGCGACGCGCCCTTCGTCATGACCCCAGCGGCCCGTCGGGGCGGCTGCGTCGGAGGTCATCCACCTCCTCCCGGAGCTGGGCCACCATCTCCGCCAGCAGCCCGAAGCCGAAGAGGGTGACCCCAACCGTCTCAAGGAGGAGGACCAGGGTCAGGAGGGGTCGGAATCCCAGCCCATGCACCAGTCGGAGCCAGATGGCCACAAGTCCGACCAGGATCCCTGCCAGGACGAGGAGGGCCCCGACGGTCCCGAAGAGGAGCAGGGGCTTCCTTGAGAAGAGGAGGAGAAACCAGACCGAGAGGAGGTCCACCACTCCCACCAGGACCCGCCACGGCGAGGAATACTTGGACACCCCGGCCCGTCGGGGGTGGAGGGCCACGTCCACTTCGGTGGCGGAATATCCACGGGCATGGGCCAGCACCACGAAGAACCGGTGCCAGTCGTGCCGCAGGTGGATCTCCTCCAGAATCTTGCGTCGGAAGGCCTTGATGGAGTTCAGGTCGGAGACGGGGACCTGGAAGATCCGCCGGGAGAGGCGGTTGTAGATGGACGAGACGGCCCGCTTGTCATAGGCACCCACCTTCCGGCCGCAGACCATGTCCCAGCCCCGGTCCAGCTCAGAAAGGAGGCGGGGGATCTCCTCGGTGGAGTGCTGGAGGTCGGCGTCGAAGAGGACCAGGAACTCCTGGTCCGTGGCCCGGGCCGCCGTCAGCAGGGCCTCGGTCTTGCCCTGGTTCATGCGGTGCCGGAGGACCCGGAGGGGGGGCCACCCCTCCCCTTCCCTCTCGGCCAACTCGGCCGTCCCGTCGGTGGATCCGTCGTCCACCAGGAGGACCTCTCCCTCGAGACCGTGCCGCTTGAAGGTCTCCTTGAGTTCCCGGATCAGTTCCGGGATGACCGGGGCCTCGTCGAAAGCCGGGATCACCACGGCAAAGCTACGGGTGGCCACGCCCTTCTCCCGGGGGAGCACCCCGGAGTCCAACGGGATGGGCTCAGACACGCTTCCGCATCCGGGCGGGGAGGATCCCCAACTGGTCTCGGTACTTCGCCACGGTACGGCGGGCGATCTGGATCCCCTCGTCGCCCAGCAGGTCCACGATCTTCTGGTCCGTGAGCGGCTTCTTCTCGTTCTCCTGCTGGACCAGGATCCGGATCTTGTCCTTCACCCCGCGGGCGGAGATATCCTCGCCGGTGGAGGTGGAAAGTCCGCTGGAGAAGAAGAATTTCAGGGGATATACCCCTCTGGGGGTCTGGACGAACTTCTCATTGGTGACCCGGGAGACGGTGGACTCGTGCATCTGGATGTGGTCCGCTACCTCCCGGAGGGTCAGGGGGCGAAGGAATTGGATCCCCCGCTCGAAGAAGTCCCGCTGACGGTCCACGATGAAGTTCATGACCTTGAGCATGGTCTGGCGACGCTGCTCGATGGCCTGGATCATCCAGTTGGCGGAGTTCAGCTTGTTTGAGATGAATTCCTTGTTCTCTCCCTTGTACTGGTTCCGGTTTCGGGCCACTTCCCGATAGGCCCGGGAAATACGGAGACGGGGAAGGTTGGTGTCGTTGAGGAAGACATGGTAGTCCCCGTCGATCTTCTCCACGATGAGGTCGGGAAGGATGTAGGGGTCTTCATCGGGGGAGTACTGGAGCCCCGGCTTCGGGTCCAGCTTCGCCACCTCGTCGGAGGCGTCCTGGACCTCCCGGGGGGAGACTCCGAGTTCCCGGGCGATATCATTCCAGCGGTGGGCCAGGAAGTCGTCAAAGTGGTCCTGGACCAGTCGGTGGGCGAGCGAGTCCCCCATCCCCTTGTGATTCATCTGGAGGAGGATGGACTCCCGGACATCCCTTGCTCCCACCCCCGGGGGGTCCATCCGCTGAACCACGCGGAGCATGCGCTCGGCCTCTTCCAGTTCGTAGGGGCGGAAGAGTTCTTCCACCTCCGCCATCTCCTCGGCACGGGCCTCCAGATCGGAGAGGGCACGGGCCCGCTCTACCGCCACCCTACGAACGTCGATGAGCCAGGCGTTCACGCCCTCCAGCACCTCCTCCAGTGGGCAGCAGAGAAGTCCGGAATCCTCGATGTTCCCGATGATCTCCTCTCCCATGCGCATCTCCCGGTCGGAGATGGAGAGGTGGTGAAGCTGCTCCAGGAGCCGGTCACGGAGGTCCGCTTCCTCGGTGGGGGTCGGGAGGTGCGAGTCCCGTTCCTCGTACTGGCCGCGCCGCACCCCCCCCGTATCGAACCCGTCCAGGAGGATTTCCTCCCAGTCGATCTCGTCCTCGGCCTTCTCCTCCTTGCGCTCCTCGTCCAGGCTTACCTCGCCGCTCACGTCGGCTTCGGTCATCTCAAGGAATGGATTCTCCGCCATCTCCGACTTGAGGTGCTGCTGGAGGTCCAGCAGGGGCATGTAGAGCAACTCCATCGCCTGGTAGAGGCGAGGGTTGATCTTCATCTCCTGGCGGAGTTCTGCGCTCTGGAACAAGCGGTTGGAGAGGGGACTCATCTGGGGGAGCCCTCCGTTGGGGGAATGGAGACCTCGCTGGCCAACTCCGCGACCTGTTCGGATTCGACTTCGGTCATCTCCAGCGGCTCATCGGGTCGGGGGTATCGCCCCCGCATACGATGCGTGAGGGTTGGGCCCAGGTAGATCTCTGCGACCTCGTCGTTCCAGACCAGCTGGGAGACGGATCCGGAGATGGGGATCCGTCCCTCGTACATGATGTAGGCTCGGTCCACGATATCCAGGGTCTGCTCCACGTTGTGGTCCGAGATGATGACGCCGATCCCCCGGTGCTTCAGGGATGCCACGATCTGCTGGATGTCGTTCACGGCGATGGGGTCGATCCCGGCGAAGGGCTCGTCCAGGAGCATGAACTTGGGCTGCTGCACCAGGGCCCGGGTGATCTCCACCCGCCTTCGCTCCCCACCGGACAGGGAGTAGGCCTTGCTCTTCCGAAGGTGGGTGATGGAGAGTTCCTCAAGGAGGGCCTCCAGGCGCTCCTTTCGCTCCTTCCTCTTCAGGGGAAGGGTCTCCAGGATGGCCAGGACGTTCTCCTCTACCGTGAGCTTCCGGAAGACGGATGGCTCCTGTGCCAGGTATCCAACGCCCAGGCGTGCCCGCTTGTACATGGGCACCTTGGTGATGTCCCGATCGTCGAGGAACACCTTCCCCCGATCGGGGGGGATGAGGCCCACAACCATGTAGAAGGTGGTGGTCTTTCCAGCTCCGTTGGGACCCAGCAGACCCACGATCTCGCCTTGGCGGACTTCCAGGTTCACCGAGTCCACCACTCGCCGGCGCTGGTAGATCTTCGTGAGCCCTTCCCCCCGAAGCGTACTTCCCGCAGTGGTTTGGCGGGTGGAGTTCTCGGGGGTAGGAGTCACCTCCTGAAGCACCCCCTCATCCCGTTCCGACGCCACTTCGACATCCTTCACGTCTGGATCCGGATTCATGGGGTTCCTCCATCATCCCGTGGGGTCGGGGTTTGGGTTGCCGGCGTCCTTCGGTCGGGTTCCAACTGGATTCCCCGGACATTTCCCTCGGTCTCCAGTCGATCCACTTCTCCCTCCAGCATGTGAACCACGATTCGGTCCGCAAGGACGTAGGAGATCGCCCAGGCTTCCCGCAATGCCTCAGCGCCCTCCTCCGGCTCCCCATCGTCCGGCACCTCGGGGGTTTCCTCAATCGGTTCCGCCAGGACGGGTTCCGTTACATCGGGCTCCTCTGCGACGGGCTCCTCCGGCATGGGTGCTCCGGGGGCGTCAGCGGGCTGGTCATTCCGCTCCGGTGGCGAACGGTAGAGGGTCCGGGCATTGCCAGTGGCCTCCAGGGTGGACAGGCGATACTGGGGCTCATCCCCTACCCCCTCCTGCCGTTCCAGTGGAGGAACTTCCACGAAGCGGGCCACCACCTCATCCCCCTCGATCCAGTCACGATCCAGAATTCCCGATTCAGGGTCTACCGGGGTCTCTTCTGTCCGAACGGTTTCGCCCCGGGCCTGACCTGTGGAGCGGATAACCCTCACCCCCTCCTCCGCTTCAGTGATCTGAATGGAGTTTCCCTCCAGTCGGACCTCCTCCGAGAAGAGGGTGGCCCGCGCGCCTCCCTCCACTCCCATGGAGCTCACCGTCCGGACGTTCTCCTCCTCGTCCAGACTAACCTGGACATCATCCCCGGTGAGGGTGAACTCAGCGGTTTCAATGCGCCCATCCTGACGGGCCCGCACTGACTCGAGTCGCTCCTCCCGGATGGCCAGGTTCAGGAGTTCCCCTGACGCCATGACTTCACCCCGATCCACCCGAGCCCCTCGCATGAGGATGAGCTCGCCCCCCTCCTGGTCGAAGGCCAGAGAATCGGAGGACGCACGTAGCTCCCCCCGCTCCAGCTCCACCTGGCCATCCCCCCAGAAGAACCGTTCTCCCTCGAATCGGAGGCGATTGGCCACCACGAGATAGGGCTCGCCCTCCGGCTCCTCTGCCGTGGCGGGGTCGGGTCGGAGTACGGCCTGGGGACGGCCTCCATACACAGTGAGGTTGTCCTCCGGTCGCTGGGGGCCCGCCTCGAGGTAAAGGAGGGTATCCCCCCGGACCTCGGTGCCCCGCTCCAGTTCCCGGAGGAAGACATCTCCCCATGCGAAGAGGCGACCATCCCGCTCGAAATAGTCCGCGTTTCGGGCCTGGAGCTCTCGTTCCGGGGTGTCGAAGCGGACGTTCCCGATCAGTTCGTTCCGACCGGTCTGTTCATAGACCACAGCGGAATCGGCTCGGATCCGGAGCCCATTGGGACAGGCCAAATAGGGACGGCCCAGCCAGGTGACCCGGGACCCCAGGGCGGTCTCCCGGGAGGAGATGATCCGGTAGCTCAACAGGTCGCACTGGGATCCCAGTTCCTGACCCAGGGCCGGCGCAGGAGCCGCCAGGCCCATGCCCATACCCATCCCCAGGGCAAGGAGAAGGAGGAGATTCCTGGTCATCGCATCAGGTCCCCGAACCCCGGATGACGAAGTTCCTGAACTCCAGGTCAGAGGTGAAGGAAGTCCCCCGGAGCACCCGGCCCTGATGGCGCATCACGAAGGCGGAGTCACTCCAGATTCTCTCACCGCGGGGGTCATAGTGGAGTTCCTGGCTCTCGATGGTCCGATCGTCGGCAGGGATGACCATGACCACGTTCCCCTGTGCCGTCATCCGTTCCGTCCGGGTGTCCAGGGTGCCGCGACGGGAGGTGACCTGGGCCCGCTCCGATCCGTCCTCGTCGAAGACCCGGAGGTCCACCACCCGCAGGGCCACCGCCGTGGAGTCGTGCCACTGGATGGCGGTATCGGCGATCACCATGGCCTGGAGAACGCCCTCCTGCGTGAACCGATGGGTCATCTGGAACACCACTCCGTCCGCATCAAACTGGAGGTATTCGGCCGGCACCGTGGCCACCGGCGCCTCGTTCTCGCAGGCGCTGGAAAGGATCCCCACGGAGAGGAGGGCCAGCACGGCCACGCCCATCCGGCATGGGTCCATCCCACATGGGGACTTCCTACTCAGGTTCTTGTGAAGAAGCCTCATACGACACCTGACCTGAGAAGATCATGGAGGTGCACGACCCCCTGGAGACGGCCCTGGCCGTCCACGACTGGGAGGGCCATGACCCCGAATTCCTCCATTTCCCGGACCACCGCGCCGGCCAGCTGGCCCATCTCAGCCGTCCGGGGGTGTACGGTCATGGCATCCCGAACCCGGATCCCGAGGAAATCCTCTTCCCGGTTCATGAGGCGGGTCAGGTCGCCGGTAGTGATGACCCCGGTCACCCTTCGGTCGCCATCCACGATGGGCACCGTCCCCCGCATGTGGGCCAGGGGCACGATACAGTCCCGGATCGTGGCCTCGGTACCCAACTCCGGATAGTCCTCGGAGACCATCACGTCTTCCACCCGGAGGGTCAGGTGACGTCCGAGGGAGCCCCCGGGATGGAAGCGCGCAAAGTCCTCGGGTCGAAACCCCTTTCGCTCCAGGAGGACCATGGCCAGGGCGTCGCCCATGGCCAGGGTGGCGGTGGTGGAGGAGGTGGGTGCCAAGTCCATGGGACAGGCCTCCTGGGTGACCCCACAGTCCAGAACCACCGTGGCGTTGCGTCCCAACGGAGAGTCCGGACGCCCGGTGAGGGCCACGATGGGGAGCCCCAGCCTCACCATGTACTGCATGAGCCCCGCCAACTCGGAGGTAGCCCCGCTCTTGGAGAGGAAGATCCCGGTGTCCTCCCGGGACACGATGCCCAGGTCCCCGTGCAGGCCGTCCACAGGATGGAGGAAGGTCGCGGGGGTGCCGGTGGAGGTGAACGTGGCTGCGAGCTTCCGGGCGATGATCCCGCTCTTCCCCACTCCGGTGACGATGATTCGTCCCTGGGTCCGATAGAGGATCTCCACGGCCTCGGCGAAGGTGGGGTTGAGCCGCCGGGCCACCCCGGCCACGGCGTCGGCCTCCGACAGGAGGATCCGCCGGCCGGCCTCCACCAAGGGGAAGGACGGGACGGCGTCCGCCTCGAGATGAGACGGGTTCTCGCCGGCGCCATCCGCCTTTCGGGGCTCAGTCGTCGCTTCGGGCCGCACAGTATGCCTCCACCAGATCGTCCCACTCACCTCGGGTCTCCAGGAGGACCCGGGCAAACTCCCGGACCGCTCCTCGCCCTCCTTCCCTTCGGGTCGTCCAGGTGGCCACCTGTCGAACCTCTCGAACCGCATTCCCCACGGCCACCGGGAGCCCCACCTTTCGGAGCACCGGGAGGTCGGGCAGGTCATCCCCCAGCATGGCCACCTGGGGCCAGTCCAGCTCCATCCGGCCCATGATCTCCCGGACCACCGGGAGTTTTCGAGCACCGGCCTCCTGATGGCATTCCTCCAGCCCCAACTCCCGGGCCCGGGCCTCGGTGGCACGGGACACGCGGCCGGACACAAGGGCCACCTCGATCCCGGCTGCCCGTAGGAGGTGGATACCCAGTCCATCCTGGATATCGAACCGCTTCAGTTCCACCACTTCGCCCACCCCGTCCGTCCCTATGTACACCCCGGCGTCCGTGAGGACCCCATCCACATCCAGGATCACCAGCTTCACGTCGCGGGCGACCTCCTCGGGGATCCGTTCCGACGTTGCCCTGCCGGCGTTCCCGTCGGGGGCCTTCCCGCCAGCGATCTTCCCGCCCACGATCTTCAACGGGACGCTCCCAGGACCGCGTCCGCGGTGGCGGCGCGGATCCCCAGAACCTGTCGGAGGAGGGACTCCATCCGATGAAGGGGTAGCATGTTGGTGGCATCGGAGGGGGCAGACCCCGGGTCCGGGTGGGTCTCCAGGAAGAGGTGGTCGCACCCGGCGGCCACCGCCGCCCGGACCAGGGCAGGAATGTGCTCCGGGTCTCCGCCACTGGCGCCATCGGCCCTTCCTGGACGCTGCACCGAATGGGTGCCGTCAAAGACGGTCTCCGCCCCCGTGGCCTCTCGTAGGCGCCGGAAGGAACGCATGTCCACGACCAGATTGCCGTAGCCGAAGAACGTCCCCCGTTCCGTTACCACCAGGGTGTTTCCACCACCACGCCGAGCTTTTTCGACCACCGCGGCCATTTCCTCCGGCGCCATCCACTGCCCCTTCTTCACGTTCAGGGCCCGCCCCGTCGCGGCTGCAGCCAGGATCAGGTCGGTCTGGCGACAGAGAAAGGCCGGGATCTGGAGGACATCCACCACCTCTGCCGCGGCCCGGGCCTGATCCGGATCATGGATATCGGTGAGGACGGGCAGTCCCGTGGCCCGTTTCACCCGTTCCAGGCGCCGGAGTCCTTCCTCCAGCCCCGGCCCCCGGGGAGCGTCCACCCGGGAGCGGTTGGCCTTGTCGAAGGACGCCTTGAACACCACCGGAATCCCCAGTTCCAGGGCGATCCGGGCCAACTCTTCCCCCACGCGCAGGTTCAGCTCCTCTTCCTCGAGAAGGCAGGGGCCGGCGATGAGGGTGAACTCTCGGAACAGGGTCATGGGCGCCCTTGCCCCGCTGGGACCCGGAGTTCCTGTCCCGACCGATCCGTTTCCGCCCGGCGGGCCGCCGCTCCGATGAAGGAGGCGAAGAGGGGATGGGGACGGGTGGGTCGACTCTTCAACTCCGGATGGAACTGGCAACCGATGAACCAGGGATGATCCGGAAGCTCCACGAGTTCCACCAGCTTTCCATCCGGTGAGACGCCGGAGAACCGGAGTCCCTTCGCCTCCAGCCCGGCTCGGTAGTGGTTGTTCACCTCGTAGCGATGTCGATGCCGTTCCGAGATCTCCCGGGATCCGTAGATCTCCTCCACACGGGATCCTGGGGTGAGGACCGCGGGATAGGCGCCCAGGCGCATCGTCCCTCCCTTGTCCGTGACCTCACGCTGCGAGTCCATGAGGCAGATGACGGGATCCGGGGAGTTGGCGGCAAACTCCAGGGAATCCGACTCGTCCATGTCGCACACGTTTCGGGCGAATTCGATGACGGCGCATTGCAGGCCAAGGCAGATGCCGAAGAACGGGCGTCCCGACTCCCGGGCCCATCGGATCGCCTGGAGCATTCCCTCCACCCCCCGCTCGCCGAAGCCTCCCGGGATGAGGACCCCATCGTACTCCTCGAGGGACATCTCCGGAGTCTGCGCCTCAAAGCTCTCAGAGGAGATCCAGTCGATCTCCACCCCGACATCGTGGGCGATCCCTCCGTGGATGAGGGCCTCCTGCACCGACTTGTAGGAGTCTACCAGGTCGGTGTACTTCCCTACCACGGCGATACGCACTTCGCTGCCCGAGGGTCGCTGGATGGTCTCCACCATCCGACTCCAGGCCGAGAGGTCCGGTGCCGGGGCATCCACCCCAAGGAGTTCGAGGACGAAATCGTCCAACTCCTGCCGCCGATACTCCAGCGGCACCTGGTAGATGGAGTCCACGTCCAGCGCCTCGATGACGCCACGGGGCTCCACGTTTGTGAAGAGGGCGATCTTCCGGCGGATTTCCTCGTCCAGGTGGCGCTCCGATCGACAGATGAGGACCTGGGGCTGGATCCCGATCTCCATGAGTTCCCGCACCGAGTGCTGGGTCGGCTTGGTCTTGAGTTCGCCGGCGGCGGCGATGTACGGGACCAGGGTGAGGTGCATGAAAATGGCGTTCCCGGGACCCACCTCCTGCCGAAACTGCCGGATGGCCTCGAGGAAGGGGAGGGATTCGATATCCCCCACCGTTCCCCCGATCTCGGTGATGACCACGTCGTTCTCCGGCGCCAGGCGCCGGATGGCGTTCTTGATCTCGTCGGTGATGTGGGGGATGACCTGGACGGTGGAGCCCAGGTAGTCCCCCCGGCGCTCCTTGTTGATCACCGTCTGGTAGATCCGGCCCGTGGTGATGTTGTTGGCCTGGGAGAGGGATTCATCGATGAACCGCTCGTAGTGGCCCAGGTCGAGGTCCGTCTCGGCTCCATCGTCGGTGACGAATACCTCTCCATGCTGAAAGGGGGAGAGCGTTCCCGGGTCGACGTTGATATAGGGATCAAACTTCTGGATGGTGACCTGGAGGCCCCGCTCCTTGAGCAGTCGCCCAAGAGAGGCAGAGGCGATCCCCTTCCCCAGGGAAGACACCACTCCCCCGGTGACGAAGATGTACTTGGTCGATCGTTTCGCTTCGGTCATCAGCTTTCCGTGGATGGGAGGGGCCGGTAGCCCCGTTCGAGGAACCCTTCCATTCTCACCAGATCGGCTGCGGTGTCCACCCCAGGGGGGGCCCGGTCCACCACCGCCACCCCCATGGCCATCCCCGCCTCCAGGGCACGAAGCTGCTCCAGCCGCTCCACTTCCTCAAGTGGGGAGGGGGGGAGGGCCACCCATCGGAGGAGGGCATCCCGTCGGTAGGCGTAGATCCCCAGGTGCCGGAGGAAGGGTGGGCCAGCGAGCGTCTCTTCTGACGGGACCCCGTCCCGCTGGAACGGGATTCCGGCCCGGGAAAAGTAGAGGGCCCGACCGTCCATTCCCCGGGCCACCTTCACGACGCCCGGGTCTTCCAGCGCTCTCCCGGATCGAAGGGGAGTGGCACATGTGGCCAATTCCCATGGACCCTCGGTGATCAGGCGTACCGCTTCGGCCAGGTGGGCCTCCTCCACCAGGGGCTCGTCCCCCTGGATGTTCACCACCACTTCGTAGGCGGCATGCTCGGGCATCCGGAGGACCTCCGCCACCCGGTCCGTTCCCGAGGGATGGTCCGGGTCGGTCATCCGGGCGTCGGCCCCCAGGGACCGGCAGAGGGTCAGGACCTCCTCGCTATCCGTCGCCACCACCACCCGATGGAAGAGCCCCATGGTCGATACCCGTCTCCAGACCCATTCCAGGAGAGGCCGACCGAGGATGGGTTGCAGGGGTTTCTGTCGGAGTCGGGTCGAGGCGAGGCGCGCGGGGATCACGCCCAGAACGGGAGTGGTCACCGGAGTCCTCCGAAAAGGTAGGCGGGAGAGGCAGTTGCAAGATCCACGCCATGGAAGGTATCCCCACTCCGGTCCCGGATGCAAGGCCGAGGGGAGACACCATGGAGACGGGATCCCTCAGAGTTCTTCGAGGAAATTCCGAAGGAGCTTCATCCCCCCGTGTGAGAAGAGGGATTCAGGGTGGAATTGTACACCCCACACGGGAAGGTCTGCATGGCGCATGGCCTGGATCTCCCGATTCCCCTGGGCATCGGTGGACCAGGCCAGGGGGAGGAGGACAGGAGGGAGTTGTTCCGGGTCCGTCACCAGGGAGTGGTAGCGGGTGACCTCCAGTGGGGACGGGAGCCCCCTGAAGATCCCGGTGCCGTCATGCTCTACCGGATCCACCTTCCCGTGCATCACCCGGTGGGCCCGGATGGTCTGGCCTCCAAAGGCCTCGCCCACGGCCTGGTGACCCAGACAGACCCCCAGGATGGGAATCCCGGCAGAACTGAACCGCTGGATGGCCGCGATGCTCACTCCGGCCTCCGACGGGGTGCAGGGCCCAGGAGAAATCACCAATCGCTGGGGATTCAGAGCCAGGAGAGCCTCCACCGAATCCTGATCGTTCCGGACCACCTGGGGCTCGGCCCCCAGGGCGCCCAGGTACTGGACCAGGTTCCAGGTGAAGGAGTCGTAGTTGTCCAGGACGAGGATCATCAGAGGCGCGGCGTGGGGTTGGCTGGCATGGGTGAGATGCTGCATCCAGGGTTCATTGTGGGCCCAACTTCGGGCAGGGGTCAAAACTGGGGCGAATGGAGTCTATGACCAGGGTCAGAAATCTACGGGCCGGAGGTAGAAGTCTCCGATTCCCGTTGAGCTCATGAGAGCCGACGTAGGCGGACGCCGTTTCCAGTGGGTCCCCTGGAGCCGACTCCGGACCCGGTCCACGGCGGAGGGATCGAATCCCGCCTTCTTCAGTTCCTCCGGAGGAACCCCTTCCAGGAGCCAGTGAAGAATCAGGTCGGCCGTAGGATAATCCACGCCCAGCTCATCCTCGTCGTGAACCCCCTCGACCAGGTCCGCCGAGGGCGGCTTGTCCACCACCGATTCCGGGACCCCGAGGTGCCGGGCCAGGGCCCAGACCTGGGACTTCAGGAGGTCCCCCAGGGGGTTGATGGGGGGGGAGTCATCGGCATGCCAGGTGAAGTAGCCCAGGAGGCGCTCACTCTTGTTGCCCGTGCCGAGGGGGAGGGCGTCCAGCCGCGCGGCCTGATCGAAGAGAACCATTCCCCGGAATCGCGCCGCCAGGTTGCCCCTGCGAAGTGGGCTCAGGTCGGGTTCCGCGGATTCGATATACGCATCCACACCCGAGGTGATCTCGATGGTGCGAGCTTCGATCCCCAGGGATTGGCAAACCTCTCTCCCGTGGAGGAGGCTGTCCGGGCTGGAGGTGGCGTAGGGCAGGAAGAAGGCGTGGACGTTCTCCGGACCAAGGGCCCGGGCTGCCAGGTGGAGGGATACGGCAGAATCCACTCCTCCCGACACGCCCACCACCACCCTCTGGAACCCCCGTCGACGAGGGATCTCGTCCCGGAGGAAAGAGATCAGTGCCCTCTCCACCAGGGGAAGATCCAGTTCCAGGGCCGACGCGTCGGAGGGATCAATGTCCCCGCGGGCGTCCCGATTCCCTTCTCGACCTTCGTCCGGGTCCCCCCCCTGCTCCGCGGCCCAGGCCACTCCCTGCCTCCCGTTGGGTTCCTCTCGCTCGCCCACGGTCTGGAAATCCGAGACGCCGTTGCGGGCCGCTCGGTCCAGTTCCTCGATGACATGAGGAAGGAGGAGCCGGAGATTCTCCAGCATGGGTGCTCGCACCCGGGCCCTCCGGCTGGCGGACCTGGAGACGGTCACCTCCAGTCGGTCCTCCTCGAAGAGCGCGGCCTGTCCCAGGACACGGGCTCCGGGCCCGTAGACGGCGCTTCCGCCGGCGAAGATCCGACCGCCCTCGCTCCCCACCAGGTGGGCAAGGGCCAGGGGCAGCCCGTGTTCCATGGAGACGGCCCTTCCCGCCACATCCCAGCGCGCCAGGCTCCCGGGAAGCCCCGTCCCCGGCCGGTATTCCCGGGCGGGTGAGGCCGAGAGGGCAAGGAGGAATTCCGCGCCATCCAGGGCCAGGATGGTGGGAGGCAGGGAGTGGAGCATCTCTTCGCAGATGAGGATTCCCATCCGTCCGAACCGGGTGTCGTAGGACCGAAAGCGGGTCCCCGCCTGGACGAAGCGCGATTCGTCGAAGAGCCCGTATGTGGGAAGAAAGACCTTCCGATGGACATGGACCACTTCCCAACGCCCCTTTCTTCCCTGCGCCGTCGAGGGCGTCAGGTGAAGGGCGCTGTTGAAGTGGGTGGCCCCGAGCCCTCTCTCGTACGCGCCCAGGATCACATCCGGGGCGTCTGGTGGCGGGCTGCCCAACGATCCCGCGACCTCGGCCGGGGTGCGGGCCACCTCCTCGACCCCGCCCTCTACGAAATACCCCGAGGTGACGGTCTCGGCAAAGAGAAGGAGATCGGTGCCTCCAGAGGCCCTTTCAATCTCCTTCCGGATTCGTTCCAGGTTGGATTCGACAGCTCCCTTGCGGGGACGGATCTGGGCGATGGAGAGGCGAAGGGGAGGCTGTGCGGGCACGGTGAGTCGAGGTCGGAGGCCATGGAGGATGAGGAGCGACTCGCGTCGCGCTCGAAGCCAAGATAACATGGAACGGGAAGGGGACATCCGGTCCGATTCCCCCCAAGGTTTGGGGGACCGGGAACGGCTGCCAAGCCCGCGGAGTAGAACCCTTGAGACCGGACCACGTTTCTCCAGACGTAGGATCGCCCTGTGTCGCCCTCTCGTTCAAGTCGGCTGCGTTCCCTCCTGGTGGCTCTCGTAGCCATCGGCCTCTTCCTTCCCCTGGCCGTGGAGGCCCAGCAGGGCCGCCCTGGTCCGACCCGCTCCTCCCAGGCGGACCGCTTCGATCCAAGGGTCCCGGAGGACGGCATCTCCAGTGAGGCCAGGGTATTCGAGGCGACTCTCCGGGCCATCCGGGACTTTGCCCTGACCTCCCATGCCGATTCAGTTCTATGGGAGAAGGCCATCGACGGCCTCATCCAGGGCCTGGATGACCCCTACGCCACCGTCCTCACTCCGGATGAGGTCCGGGCCTTCCAGGAGGAATCCACGGGCAACTACGCCGGAATCGGTGTGCAGATCACCGAACTGAACGAGGCCGTGACCATCACGGCCGTGTTCCGTAACACGCCGGCCGACAGGGCCGGGCTGCAGGTGGGTGATCGCATCGTGGGGGTGAACGAGGACCAGGCCAACGGTTGGACGGTGGAGGACGCATCCAACCGGATCCGGGGAGAGCCGGGGAGCACGGTTCGGGTCATGGTGTCACGGGATGGAATCTCCACGCCCATTCCTCACGATATCCGACGGGAGCAGGTGCACATCCCGGCGGTGACATCGGAGCGCATCTTTGACGACCTGGGGTACATTCTCCTTGATCGGGTGGCCCGGAATTCGGCGGCGGAAGTGGACTCGGTCCTGAAGGAGATGGATGGGAGTCGCGGGTTGATCCTGGATCTCCGACGGAATCCCGGAGGATACCTGGACGAATCCCTGACCCTTGCCGACCTCTTCCTGGACCGGGGTTCGGTGCTGGTCACCACCCGTTCCCGCAACCCCGGCAACAACGCCGCCGTCTCGGAGGAGTCGGCCTACGCCCGCCGAGCCGCGCAGCTCCCCGGCGTTCCCCTCATCGTGCTCGTGGATCGCTTCTCCGCCTCCGCCTCCGAGATCGTGGCCGGGGCCCTGCAGGACCATGACCGGGCCCTGGTCATCGGCGAGCGCACCTTCGGGAAGGGATCGGTGCAGAGCGTACTCCCCCTTCCGGCAGGTCGACTCATCCGCCTCACTTCCGGGGAATGGTATACGCCCCAGGGACGTTCGCTGAACCGGCCTCGGGATCGGGAAGGACGGGTCATCGAGTCGGACGAGGTCCCGGAATTCACCTCCCGGGCAGGGCGCAAACTCCAGGGGGGAGGCGGAGTCTTCCCGGATGTGGAGGTGGCCAACGACACCCTTTCCACCCGGGAACAGGAGTTGATCTCGGCTTCGGTGGAGGCGGAGATTCCTCTTACCCTTCGTATCCAGGAGGCGGCCTTCGAGGCGTCCCAGGGGGTGCGTCAGTCCGGTGACGTGGATGCCGAACTCCCCGATGCCGCGTTCGCCGGGTTCCGTGATTCGCTGCTCCGGTCCGGACTTCCGGCATCCGCTCTGAACGAGGAGACGGAGGCCTACCTGCGCTGGCGGCTCGAGGTGGCCTTCTATCAGCGGCTCGATCGGACGGATCGCTCCCTTGAGGTGCAGGCTCGCAGGGACCCGGTCCTGGCCGAGGCGGTCCGGCTCCTCCGGGAGGCCACGGACCAAGCCGATCTCTTCGCTCGGGCGGGACATCCCCTTCCCGAAGCGCTTCCGGAGAGCATTCGGAACCGGGCGGGCTCGAGAAAGTAGGGCCTGCTTGGCGGGGGTTTACCAGGGGGGCAGAGAGCGGCGGCTCAGGCCCGGGGATGGAACCGGCGGTGGACCTGCCGGACGTATTCCCGGTCGATGTGTGTGTAGATCTGGGTGGTGGAGATGTCCACATGCCCCAGGAGTTCCTGGACCGCCGCCAGATCGGCTCCCCCCTCCAGGAGGTGGGTGGCGAAGCTGTGACGGAGCGTATGAGGTGATACCCGCTTCTCCAGCCCTGACCGAGTGGCTGCATCCTTGACGATCTGCCACACGGCCATTCGGGTGAGAGGGGTCCCGCGAAGGTTCAGGAAAATGCGGTCTTCCCCTGCACCCCTGTCGATCCGGGGCCTCACTTCGTGGAGGTAGCGGCTAAGGGCGGTGGTGGCCGCGGTCCCGAAGGGGATGAGTCGCTCCCGTCCCCCTTTTCCCCGAACCCGCACCAGCCGCTCTCCTCCATCCACGTCCGTGAGCCGGAGGTGGGTCAGTTCCGAGACTCGCATCCCGGTGGCGTAGAGCATCTCAAGGATGGCCCGGTCCCGCCAGTAAGTGGACTTTGCCTCGTCCGGCGACTCCAGCATTCCCACCACCTGCTCTCGGGAGAGGATGGTGGGGAGGCGCCGCCAGCTCCGTGGAGACTCCAGCATTTCCGTAGGGTCCGTCTCCAGGGCCCCCTCGTCGATGAGGAACCCGAAATACGTCCGTATGGACGAGAGGGCCCGCCGGATGGAACTGGCGGCCATGCCAGCATCCTTCAGATGGTAGACGTAGTCTCTCAACCGCAGGTGATCCACCGCATCCGGGGTTTCCACGCGCTGGGCCTGGAGCCATTCGATGAGGCGTTCCACATCCCCATGGTATGCCTTCACGGTGCGCCCCGAGAGTCCGCGCTCGAAGGAGAGGTAGTCTCCAAAGAGGTGGAGTCGGAAGGAATCGCTGGCGGCCATCGGCCTCCCTTCGGCGGATTGGATCGTCACAAGGGGTTACCTGTCCGACGCATTTCCTGACGTGGCTGCCGGTGGTCCCCTTACTTCTTCAAGGGCCTTCCAGGAGGAGGGCAACGGCATGGACGGCGATTCCTTCACTACGGCCCTCCCAACCCATGCGCTCATTGGTCTTTCCCTTCACCGAGACCGACCCCATTCCGACATCCAGAGCTGAGGCCAGGGACTCCCGCATGGCGGAGGCCACCGGCCCGATCTTGGGGGTCTCGCAGATCACGGTGACGTCCACATTCCCGACACGATATCCCCGGGCTCGGACGAGGGCGACCGCCTGCCTCAACAGACCGATGGAGTCGGCTCCTCGCCAGCGCTCATCCCCGGGAGGGAAGTGAGTTCCGATATCCCCTTCGGCGGCGGCGCCCAGGATTGCGTCGGTCACCGCGTGGGCGACCGCATCTCCATCCGAGAATCCGCTCAGCCCCGGAGACCCGGGGATGGTGACCCCGCCAAGGACGCAGGGCCGGGAGGGATCGAACCGGTGCGAGTCATATCCTGAGCCAATGCGCATGCGTTCCGTAATCCTTCCTCGACGCGGAAAAGGGACAGCCGCAAAGCGGCCATCCCCCTGGGTCCGCCTCGGTTCGTTGCCCGCTTCGGTGTGTTCCGGTCAGCCCCAGCGCCGGATGGCGAGGCAGACGTTGTGCCCTCCGAACCCGAAGGAATTGGAGAGAGCCAGACGGACTTCTCGGTCCCGGGCTCCATCGGATGCATAGTCCAGGTCACACTCCGGGTCGGGATTCCGGAGGTTGATGGTAGGGGGGATCCGCCCCTCCCTGCAGGCCAGGATGGAGACCACCGTCTCCACCGCTCCCGCCGCGCCGAGGAGGTGGCCCGTCATGGACTTGGTGGAGCCCACCACGATCTCTTCGGCGCGGCGACCCAGGACCGCCCGGATTGCGGCCGTCTCAGACCGGTCGTTGTGGGGTGTGGAGGTCCCGTGGGCGTTCACGTAATCCACCTCGCTTGGGTCCTCTCCGGCGTCGGCCAGGGCCATACGCATGGCCGACTGCGCCCCTTCACCATCCGGAGCGGGCGCGGTGATGTGGTAGGCATCGGCGGACAGCCCGTACCCTGCCACCTCTCCCAGGATCTCAGCACCCCGGGCCTGTGCCACTTCCAGGGCCTCCAGGACAATGCTTCCTGCGCCCTCACCCATAACGAAGCCGTCCCGGGTGGCGTCGAAGGGGCGACTGGCCGCCGCCGGCTCGTCGTTCCGGGTGGACATGGCCTTCATGGCGGAGAAGCCCGCCACGGTGAGGGGCGTGATGGTGGCCTCGGTGCCCCCGGAGATCACCGCGTCCACATCGCCACGCTCGATGGCCCGGGCGGCCTCTCCGATGGCGTGCGCCGAGGAGGCACAGGCAGAGACGGTGGTGTAGTTGGCCCCTTTCGCCCCGTAGCGGATGGAAATGAGCCCCGGTGCGATATCTGGGATGAACATGGGAACGAAGAAGGGACTCACCCGACTCGGACCCCGTTCCAGGAGGATCTTGCACTGCTCCTCGAAGGTGCCGATGCCCCCGATCCCGCTCCCGAAGATTACACCGAAGCGGGAGGCGTCCACGCCCTCCGGGGGACCGTCCAGGCCGGCCTGCCGCATGGCCTCATCCGCCGCCACCATTGCGAACTGGGCGAACCGGTCGAAACGTCGGATCTCCTTGGGCTCCAGGACGCCACTCGGGTCGAATCCCTTGACCTCACAGGCGATCCGAGTGGGATAGTCTTCCGTGGCCTCGAAGTGGGAGATGGCGGCCCCACCGGACTTCCCGGCCAGGAGAGCCTCCCAGGCCGCTGGAACCCCGACTCCCACCGGTGTGACCAATCCCAGGCCGGTGACCACGACCCTGCGACGAGAACCTTCAGCCATGGGTGACGCTCCTCCTCACCACGTTGCAGTGCCCCTTCCCTGTTCCGGGAGGGATCAGCCCTCGGCGTTCTTCTTGAGATAGCTGACGGCTTCGCCCACGGTACGCATCTGCTCCGCGTCCTCGTCGGGGATGTCGATGCCGAACTCCTCCTCAAAGGCCATGACCAGTTCTACCGTGTCGAGGGAGTCGGCGCCGAGATCTTCCACGAAGGACGCCTCGGACGTCACTTTCTCCGCTTCCACGCCGAGTTCGTTCACGATGATCTCTTTTACCCGCGCCTCGATGCCGTCCGCCATTCCTCGCCTCATTCGTTGAAGTTTCTTGATCTGATGATGTGGTGGACAGGAGGTCAGATGACCATTCCCCCGTCCACCGTGAAAACCTGCCCGGTAATGTAGCCTGCCGAAGGCCCTGCAAGAAAGCGGACGAGGGCGGCCACATCCTCCGGGGTTCCGAGTCGTCCCAGTGGAATCCGTTCCTTCAGGGTCTGGGTCTGCTTTTCGTCCAGCGCACCCGTCATGTCCGTCTCGATATAACCGGGTGCAATGGCATTGCACCGGACGTTCCGGGAGGCCAACTCCCGGGCCACGCTCCGGGTGAACCCGATGAGCCCCGCCTTGGAAGCCGCGTAGTTGGACTGTCCCGCGTTGCCCGAGATCCCCACCACCGAGGTGATGTTCAGGATGACCCCATCCCTCAGCTTCATCATTCCCCGAGTCAGCGCCCTGGTCATGTTGAAGGCGCCCTTGAGGTTGACCGCCATGACCTCATCCCAATCCTCATCCTTCAGACGCAGCAGGATGTTGTCCCGGGTGATCCCGGCGTTGTTCACCAGGATCGAGATGGGTCCTGCGGCCTCTTCAGCCGTCCGCACCGTCTCGGTGGCCTGGGCGGGATCCGCCACGTCACAGCCGAGCCCGATGTGTCCCCCACCCGGAAGGGTTGCCGCTTCCGCCGCCGCCCGTTCTCCGTCCCGACCGATCACGATCACCCGAGCTCCAGCCTCGGCCAGGGCACGGCTGATGGAGAGCCCGATTCCTCGGGATCCCCCCGTCACCAGCGCCACTCGATCCTTCAATTCCATGGGTACTCCTGCTCTGTTCATTCAGGACGGGGAGCCTGGACGGGCGGATCGCCTGTCCAGGGCGCGCCCGATGGATGCGCCGCAGCGGTCGGATGCAGCAGGGGTGTCTTTATGCGTGCTCCGATAGGGAGGCGACCTCGTCGGTCGTTCCACAGGCGCGGGAGGACACCCCCCGGGCATTCCGCCGGTTCAGCCCCGTGAGGACGCTTCCGGGACCGAATTCCACGAACTCCGTCACTCCCCTTTCGAGCATGGTGGTCACCGATGCCGACCAGCGCACCGGGGAGGTGAGCTGGCGGACCAGAAGCTCACGGGCATCCACGGCGGTCTCCACGGCTCCGGCCGTGACGTTGGAGATCACCGGGAAGCGCGGGTCCCGCATCTCGACGTGGTCCAGAAAAGCCTGGAGGCCCTCCTGCGCCGGCGCCATGAGGGGAGAATGGAAAGCACCGGAAACGTTCAGGGGAACGACCCGCCGGGCACCGGCTTCAGGGGCGGCTTGCTGGGCCCGCTCCACCGCGTCCACATCTCCGGAAATCACCACCTGCCCGGTGGAGTTCAGGTTTGCAGGGACCACCACCGAATCGGGTCCCCTGGACACGCCGCGGCAGAGGTCTTCCGCCGCATCGTCGTCCAGGCCGAGGAGGGCCGCCATGGTCCCGGGGCGCCGGGTGCCGGCCTCGTACATGAGTTCACCTCGGCGCCGCACCGCTTGGAGGGCATCGGCGAAATTCAGCGTTCCCGCCGCCACGTGGGCAGAGAACTCTCCCAGGGAGTGCCCGGCTGCCAGAGCCGGCGCTTCCAGGTGTTCCTCTCCTATCCGGAGCGCCGCCACGGAGTGGACCAGAATTGCCGGCTGAGCGTTCTGGGTCAGTACCAACTCCTTCTCGGGTCCCTCCCACATGAGGCGGGAGAGGGGGAGGCCCAGGACCTCATCGGCTTCCCGGAAGGTGTCGGCAGCCACGGGGAACGCTTCCGCCAGGTCCCGGCCCATCCCCACGAACTGGGAGCCCTGGCCGGGAAAGAGGAGAGCAAGGGACATGGGGTCAGTCCTCTCCAGCGGTTCCGTTGAGATCGAGTTCCCGGGCAATGTGGGTCACCATCCCCGAGGCCACGGCCCGGGAGGCCACCCCGATGGCATTCCGGATCGCCCGGGGGGTAGAGCTCCCGTGACAGATCACCGTGACCCCGTTCACGCCCAGGAGTGGGGCGCCCCCGTATTCACTGTAGTCCAGAACCCGGAAGGCGCCTCGGACGTCCAGTTCGGTTCCGATCCGGTCCATCTCGCGGTAGAGGAGTCCCACGATGAATTCCGCCACCGATTCATAGAACTTGAGGAGCACATTCCCCACGAAGCCGTCGCACACCAGGACATCGCAGGCCCCCTGGATGATGTCCCGTCCCTCCACGTTCCCCACGAAGTTGATCCCAGGAGCTTTCCGGAGGAGGGCGTGGGTTTCCAGCGCCAGTTCGTCGCCCTTCTCCGGTTCCTCGCCGATGTTGAGGAGGGCGACCCTTGGCCGTTCCAGTCCCATGAGGTCCTGGGCATAGATATGTCCCAGCTGGGCGAACTGGAGCAGGTGACGGGACTTACAGTCCACGTTGGCTCCGGCGTCCAGCATCAGGGTGGGGCCCGCCGCTGTTGGGAGGAGGGTCCCGATGGCCGGACGATCCACACCTGGGAGGGGGCGGAGGAGGATGAGGGAGCCAGCCATGACCGCGCCGGTGGAGCCGGCGCTCACAAACGCCTCGGCCCGGCCTTCCTTCTGAAGCCGGATCCCGGTGACGATGGAGGATTGAGGGCGTCGCCGGACCGCTGTTGCGGGGGACTCCCCCGGAAGGATCCGATCCGGGGCATGCACGACTTCAAGCCGGCCCCGGGGAATGTCCGAGCCTCGCTTGGTCAGTTCCTCCTCCAGGAGAGGTCCGTTCCCCACGAGAAGAAGGGTCAGGTCCTCGGGCCCGTCCTCAAGGGCACCCAGGGCACCTTCGATCTCGGGGCCCGGTGCATCATCGGTGCCCAGTGCATCAAGGGCGATCCGCATCGCCCGCCTCCCGATCAGTCGAGTTCGACCTTGAGGACGGCCTCGTTCCGATAATACCCGCAGGCGGGGCAGACCCGATGAGGCTGCTTCGGATCACCGCAGCGGGCGCAACTGTGCACGGCAACGGCGTCGGCCTTGTAGTGGGTCCGACGCTTCCGCTGCCGCTGCTTGGACGTCCGCTTCTTTGGGACCGCCATGGTAAGCTCCCTATTCGTTCTTCATGGTCCGAAGGGCCTCCCATCGCGGGTCCGGCTCCTCCAGGGTGCAATCGCAAGTTTCGATGTTCCAGTTGACCCCGCAGCGGGGGCATAGCCCTTTACAGTCCTCTTTGCAGAGGACGAAGCGAGGCACTGACAGGAGGAATTCCTCCCGCAGTGCTGGCGCCAGATCCAGTTCGGTGGCCGTGGCCTCCACAAGCCGGAACTCCCCGTCCTCCGCATCCCCGAACTCATCCGGGTCGAGCCAGACCAGGTCCAGGGACTCCTTCACCCCCACTTCCAGGGGTTCGAGGCACCGGCGGCATTCCTTGGCCACCACCGCCGTCATCTCGCCTCGGGCCAACACCTGCCCGCCTGGGATGCCCGTAACCACCAGGGCGATTCCCAGCGGTTCCACCAGCACGGGATCCAGTTCTTCCCAGAACTCGGAATCCCCAGGGATCTCCCCCTTGATTTCCTGGGTTCCGGAACGATCCAGATCGACAAGGTTGACCCTGAGCATAGAAGGCAAAACTACCTTAGAGTGAGCACCAGTGTCAACGCTTGCCCCGGACCGTTTCCTCTGTTTCCCGGGCGATGGTGAGTTCCTCCCCATTTCGGATGACGAGGCAGGCCACCGGACCGGAATGGAAGGTGCCCTCCCGGCCTCCCACGAGCTCCCCATTGTGTGCGTCGTTCACATCCAGGCCGAGGAACCCCAGGCCCTCCAGCGTGCGGCTCCGGATTCCCGCAGCGTTCTCCCCTACCCCACCGGTGAAGGCCACCGCGTCGAGGCCACCCAGGATCGCAGCATAGGCGCCCACATACTTCCGGATCCGGTACGTGTAGATCTCCAGCGCCAGGGCAGCCCGTTCCGCTCCCGCGGCTTCTTCCTCCAGGAGGTCCCGCATGTCGCCGGAGATCCCGGAGATTCCCCGCAGCCCCGAATGCTTGTTCAGGAGGGATCCGGCGTCGGAGAGGGAGAGTTCCTCCCGGGCCATGATATGGAGGATCACCGCCGGATCCAGGTCTCCGGAGCGGGTTCCCATCACGAGTCCCTCCAGAGGGGTGAACCCCATGGAGGTATCCACAGAGCGCCCGTTTCGGATGGCGCAGGCCGAGGCTCCATTCCCCAGATGGAGGGAGACGATCCGGAGGGAGGCGGGGTCCCGTTCCAGGAGTTCTGCAGTTCTTCGGAGGACGTAGCGGTGGCTGGTCCCGTGGAATCCGTACCGGCGGATCCGGTGCCGGCGGTAGAGGACGTACGGGAGGGCGTAGTGGTAGGCCTCCGGCGGAAGGGAGGCATGGAAGGAGGTATCGAAAACCGCCACGTGGGGGATCCCGGGCAACCGGTCACGGGCCGCACGGATCCCCAGGAGATTGTGGGGGTTGTGGAGCGGCGCCAGGTCGAAGCAGTCCCGGATCCCCTCCTCCACCGCGTCGTCGATGACCTGGGGTTCGGTGAAGGCCTCCCCCCCATGGACGACCCGGTGCCCTACCGCCTCCAGCTCCGACGCGTCCGCCAGGGCCCCCTCCTCCGGGTCCCAGATGAGGTCCAGGATGGCCTGCACCGCATCCCGGTGATCCAGGATCTCGGCGGAGCTTCGGGTCCGTCGGTCATCCGAGGTCCGGGTCTGGGTCAGGATGGCGCCCCCGGCACCGATCCGTTCCACCTGCCCCACCAGGAGGGGAGCCTCGGTGTCGGTATTGATGACCTGATACTTCACGGAAGAGGAGCCGGAGTTCAGGACCAGGACCCGCATGGATGGGCTCCTAGGACCGGAAGTAGCGGTCGATGGAGGGCTCCCGGAGGTCCTCGTCCTCGTGGAGCCGGCGGCCCGCGTCGTCGTAGCGGTAGAATCCGCGTCCTGATTTCTCCCCCAGCCAGCCGTCGTTCACCATGCGCCGGAGAAGGGGTGCGGGGCGGAACTGGGTGAGGCCGAGTTCACTCCAGAGAGAGTTCAGGGACCGATAGACGGAATCCAGCCCCATCTCGTCCGCCAGGGCCAGCGGGCCGTGGGTCGCTCCAAGGCGGAGCTTCATGGCCCGGTCCACGGCATCCCGGGTGGCCACGCCCTCCATGACGGCATGGGCGGCTTCATTGATGAGGACAAGGGTCAGGCGGGTGGTGACGTATCCCGGGTATTCCGCAACCTCAATGACCTCCTTGGCCAGGCGACGCGACAGTTCCCGTGCCATCGCCTCGGCTTCGGCTCCGGTCTCCCGTCCCCGCACCAGCTCCACCAGCTCCACCCGTGTCACGGGGTGTTGAAAATGGAGACCCACGACCCGGGACCTCCGCTCCAGGGGGAGGGATTCCGCCAGGGCCGAGACGGAGAGGGTGGAGGTACCCAGAAGAAAGATGGCGTCGGGGTCCGCAT
>SL_3KL_010_SEDDRAFT_10000266_pt1 | contig 39805 bp, 29 predicted proteins | sample SodLakKL_010_SED_2_FD_10381 | JGI IMG/M metagenome (IMG submission 10381) | reverse complement strand
AAAAAGGGGTGGACAAATTAAAAGATTAGAGGTAAAATATAAGTATAGTCACTCATCAATGATGAGGGGAGGAGCCGAATTTGAGCCATGATCCTTATAAGCGGGGTGCCTTTAAGTCCAACCCCTATTATGCTAAAAATGAAATTACAGGAAATCTGGTAGTTGTCCTGCAGGGATATTTTCCCGATCGCAACCTGGAACTTATTAAACCAATTTCCCGCGCACTTTTATCTGGTGAAATCCATGAAATAATTTTAACTGACGAAAACGCGGGACCTGGGGATACGGTAAACAATATTACTTACCTGGGTTTTGTGGAAATTGCCGGAGCTGGAGTTGCAGTCGCTGGAGACATTGTTTCAGTTGACGGTAGGGAAATCGGGCGCCTTGCTGGGTTTGATATAACCCACATGCCCAATCACCTTAATATTGTTATAAAGACTGATTTACTTAAGAGTGGAGCTGACCAGGGCTTCTGCCTTGGACAAACTTTAGAATTTCGTGCCGGAGGAGGTGAATAATATGAAGATCGAGCAAAGAATTGAGGAAATGGGTTTAACCCTGCCCGAAGTTCCTGCCCCACTTGCTGCTTATGTCCCCGGCCAAAAAACCGGACGCTTCATTTTCACCGCGGGACAGCTCCCCATTCAGTATGGAGAGCTCAAGTACAGGGGGAAACTGGGACAGGACTATTCAGTTGAGGAAGGGTATGAGGCCGCAAAAATCTGCCTCCTTAACTGCCTTGGAGTTATCAAAAAGATCGCCGGTGACCTGGACCGGGTCAAGCAGGTTGTGAAAATTAACGGATTTGTTAATAGTGACCCTAATTTTACTGACCAGCCCAAGGTCTTGAATGGTGCTTCTGAACTCTGTGTTGAATTATTTGGAAAGAAAGGCGAACATGCTCGGGCTGCTGTCGGTTCGGTAAGCCTGCCAATGGGAGCGGCTGTTGAAGTTGAAATGATCGTTGAACTGGAAGAGTAGGAGAATTTAACGAGTCTTGGTAAATGAAAAATTCAGGGGAGAGTGAAAAAATGTTTAAATTTGAAATGTATAAAAAATTACTGGCAGAGAAAGGCGAAATCTTTGCCAAAGCAAAAAAAGCTGCAGATGAAATTGGAATAGGACCAGATCTTGCTGGAAAATTTGGCCTGACCGGTGCTATCTCCGGTATGCCGGCCCCTCTCCGGGACGATATTATGGCAGCTACCGAAAAGGGAGCAAAAGAGGTAATGCCTCTTGCGGGCCTGGTTGATGAAATCCGGACCCTGGTCAAGCATCATTACGGTGATGAATTTGATGCAGTTTCCACCCCGACCTGTGAAGCAGGACTCTGGCTGGCCTTCGATGTCCTTGTTAGCCCACCTTATACCGGTCGTGGTGATAATTATCGTTCTCGTTATATTGCCCTCTATGAAAAGCACCTCCACCACCAGGGAAGCTATGGTCGCCCCTTCCCCGCCCACTACAAGGATGTACTGGCTGAGCGGGGATCAACTCCAGGCGAACTAGGCTTCAATGGAAAGAGGCAGTACAATACAGATGTTATTTTGGCCAAGCTGGAAGGGGCCAATTATGAGCCACATGGCATCAAGTACCACCCGTCTCTGCAGTTGACCAACGTTGACGTCGATGCTTCCATGAAGAAAATTGGTAAAATTGCCGAAAGGCATGCTGCCTATCTTAATGGCTTTACCTCACTGGGTTATGATACCCCTGGTTATGGCTATGGAGATTTAGATAACGAGGGAACACCCCGCCTGCAGAAGCTGATGGGAGAACTTGCCAGAGACTATGATGTCCCTTACATTGTAGATAATGCCTGGGGCCTGCCCTTTATCGGCGTTGATATTCGTAAAAACAATGCTGACCTCATGATTTACAGCATGGATAAAGCAACTGGAGCCCCGACTTCCGGCCTGATTATCGGACGGGAAGAATACATTATACCCCTGCGCCGGGCTCTCGGTGTTCACGGCGAACGCTGGGGAACAACTGGTTCCTATGGAAAAGCTTCCCACGTAATTTTTGATCCCGGAAAAGAAGCCCTATTGGGTCAGGTAGCTGCCCTTAAGGCCCTGGAAGACAATCCTGAACTTTACAAAAAGCCCATTGAGCAGACCTATGATATAGTTATGGAAGAACTTAAGGTCCTGCCCGAAAAGATCCGGAAGAACCTGGTTGTATCCAAATCCTTCAACTCCGGTACTGTTGAAATTAACTATGAGGCAACCTGGAATGGAGAAGAACCCGGGTTCCCCATTTTCACCATCGAAGACATGTATGGATCCAGTAACCTCCTGCAATCTGGTCTGAAAGAGATGGGTATTATTCCCACCATTGCTTATGATGGAAATATCTTTATTTCTCCCGGCCAGAATACCACTGACGATAAAGGCAACCTGATCGAAGAGCGGATGCGCATGGCAATAAAAGGCCTGGTCCGCCTGATGGAAATTATCGGTCAGCACGCTGGCATTATGTAGGAAGCTTTTAAACACCACGAGGCGGAGAAAAATCGTAACCCGGTTTTCTCCGCTTCAATCTATATATTGAAGTGGGGGCTTTGTTCCGGTGGGGACCGATATGCCCCGGGCAAAGCCCCTTATTCTAATTAAAACTAAAAATTGTTTGTATTAAGGGAGGTGGTTTTTTGCAGCAAAATGGAGATAAGGAACATTATATCCTGGAAATAATCGCGAATTACTCGGAACCCGTAGGATCGGGAACAATAAGTAATGATTTAAGGCGAAAGGTTGGCGAAGTTAGCGAGGCCACAGTTGGCCGGGTCCTCAGGCGCCTGGATGAACGAGGCTGGACCCAAAAGGATGGTTTTAAAGGTCGGGTTTTAACCTCCGAGGGAAAAATTGCATTGCAGAAATTTTGGGATGACAAAAGAAGGAGACTCGATACTAACAGATTTCTGGAATTAACCCGGGGGGAGGAAAAAGAACAACTGGTAAACATCCTGATAGCCCGCAGGGCTATTGAAAGGGAAATTGCCCGCCTGGCTGCAGAGAAAGCCACAGAGGAAGATGTTCGCCAATTGAATGAAATAATTTCCAGGAACCTGCAAAAGCTGGAGTCCTCTCAGCCAGGGGCCGATGAAGATGTGGCTTTCCATAAGCTGCTGGCAGAAATTGCTGGGAATAAAATTCTGGAAGCAGCCCTGGATTTGATTCGGGAGGAAGGTCAGTTATCTCCCATTCTGGAATATGTCCGGCAAAAAGTTGGTAGCGACATTGTTTCCGATCACAAGAAGGTGCTCGAAGCAATTGCCCGGAGAGACTCCGAAGGAGCCGAAAAGGCGATGGTTAGGCATATTGAAGGAATTATTGCCGACGTAAATAAATACTGGGAAAAATTCGGGGGTAAGGAGTGAGAAGAAATTGGACGCAAAGACAAGAGTTGTTGATGCGCTTGATATTGAAACCTTTCTTATCTGCAAGAATGAGGAAGAAGGAAGAAGAATTTCTGCTGGTTTAATGGAAAGCATGGGTTGCAGTGATTTTGATCTTGTTTATATTCATCATGAAGGGATCGGGGCCCGGGTCCGCATCAGGGCATATGTTAACCGACCTGGAGACCGCTACACCTGGCTGGAGGGAGGAGAAAAGGATGCGTAAAAAAAGAGTTCTATTATCTCCCCTGGATCCAGTTCACGATATCGGGCTTAAAATGATAAAAAATGCCCTCGATGAAGCGGGACACACAACCTTCCTTTTACCCCCCGATGTTACCCCCGGAGAAATTGTCGAGGAAGCCCTGGACAAAAAAGCCGAGGTAATTTTGCTTTCCCGAACTCTTGGGTACGGGGTGGCAGAGCTACTTGGTCGTTTCGTGGACCTAATTGAAGGAGCGGGAATCCGTCACCAGGTTCAGCTAGGTATTGGAGGCATGGCTATAAAACCGGAACTGGCTGCAGAACTGGGCTTTGACCAGGGTTTTGGGCCCAAAACCCCGGTTGAAGAGGCAGTGGCTTTTGTCGAGGGAAGGAATTATGTTCCCACACAGGAAGCCAGTACGAAAAAGAAAGGTAATCTGCTCAGAGAGCGGACTTATGATTATCACCACGAGGAAATTAATAGTTTGCTGGAAGAAATCTCGGAGAAAACCCTCGAGTGGTACCGGGAAGTTGATAGTCCCGGGGTCAGGCGGGCAGAACTCCGGGAAGCAGGTTCAGCAGGAGGGCAGGACTATCTGGAACTGAGTTCTGATAGTATCAGGGATTTTTTTAAGGAGGGCATCCTTCCTTCTGGTCTCCGCCTTATTGGGGAGGAAGAGCAAAAATCTCTGGAAAACGTGATTGCAACCGGCCGCGTAGAAAACCCACGAATCCTGCAGCGGCAGCCCCATCAACCACTGGTTTTTATTCAGTATGGAACAGGTTGTCCCTTCATGGATATCGCCCATATAAAGGGAACTGAGGCCTGGGGTGCAGATGGAGTGGTTCATTTTGACCCTTCCTGGGGAGCGAAAACTGAAGGACTTCTGGCAGGCCTTTTGAGTCACGAGGAAAATGGCTCGGTTCTTTCGGAAAAAAACCTGGAATTAATCAAGAAAGCCCTGGAAAAATCAACCCTGTGGCAGGTTCGGGCTCACCGGGGTTTAAATACTCCGGAAACTGTTCTGCTGGCAGGAGAAGCCGGGGCGGACCTGACCAAGATTAACCCGGTCTATGGTTCCCTCGGTGGAGGAACTGACCCCGAAAGGTTACTGGCCGACGGCTTAAAAGCCATGGAATATGCTGCTCGATATAATATGCCATTTGATATGCCAACAAATGAAGAGCTCTGTGGTGTTCCTGCCTTTAAAGCTTTTGCAGGGATGTTGATTGTAACGCAGCTGGGACTGGCTCTCGGGGCTAAACCCGTACTTCAACCCCTTTTCTGCTATTCTCCTGAGATGATGCTCGGAGGGCAGATGGAAGATAATTATATCGATTATAACGCCGCCAAGGTGATGGCCCTAAGGGGAATTATTGACGCACCTATCTGGGCAGGCGCCCCTATTGGATTTTTAACTCATACTGAAGAGAGGGTTCAATCAGCAGTTTCAACCTCATTCCACGCCGGAATGGCAGCATCCCTGGATATTGAAGGGATTTCAATCGCCTCCACTGATGAAGCCTATTCCGGAGGGCCGATAACTCTCCCCGCCAGGATAGATACCCTGCAGGGAACGGGAGAAGCCTTCAGATTTTTGGGAAGTGCCGGGATGCAGCCCACCTCAAGGGCAGAAGAATGGGCCGAAGAGCTGACCAGTAATATCCTCAGGGTTTTAAAAGAAGTCGCCAAAAATGGTTCGTTTTTGGACAGCCTTTATCAGGGTATTCTGGGTAGTAAAGAGGAAGGTGCGTATCCCGGGCGAAATGGCCGGAGGACGGTGCAAAAAAGAAGATGAAAGTTCTTGGAATAGCAGGGACAGCCAAAAATACAGGTAAAACCACTACAACAATGGCTTTAATTGAAACCGCGGGGATTAAGTCTATTCCCCTCGCGGTTACTTCTATTGGTCTGGATGGAGAAGAATTTGACCAGGTGACCGGTTTACCCAAACCCCGGCTCAGTTTACCCGAGGGAGCCTACCTGGTAACTGCGGAACGCTGTGTCCATGGTGGAACTGCAAAACTGGAAGTTTTACAAGAACTCAGGGCCAAAACACCCCTGGGGAACTTACAGTTAACAAGGGTAAATCAGGGAGGAAGAGTTTTAATGGCCGGTCCGAATAACAGGCGGGATTTGAATGAAGCCGTCCAAAACCTTGAGGGTAAAGGGGCCGAATTCTTGATTGTCGACGGGGCCTTAAATCGGATGGCGCCTCTTGCTGGAACGGATGTTTTTGTTCTGGCAACTGGAGCAGCCCGCAGCAGCAATCTTGCTACCCTCCGGCGGGAAACCGAAGTTCTGGTTAGGGTTTTGCAACTTCCCCGGGGGATCCCTGGAGAAAAATCAGCCCATTCCTACCTCCTTACCGAGGACGGAAAAAGGGCTCTGGGGACAGATTCTCTTCTGAGTAGGGAGCGGGTCAAGAAAATTTTTAAAAACACAGGGGAAGCAAAGAAAATCTATATTAAGGGAGTCCTTACCGGGGAAGCATTTTCTGAGTTAAACCGTTCTCTAACCCCCGCAGGTTGTCAATTGATAGTTTCCAATCCGATTAACCTCCTGCTGGGTGAAGACCTGCAGGAACTGGCCAAGGCACTTGATAACTGGGAAAACCGGGGGGGAAAAATTGGTGTTAAGTTTGACCTTCCCCTGAGGGCAATAACTATTAACCCCTTTTTTCCAGACTGGCAGGAGCGTGGTCGTTTCTATCAACCCCGCTACGTGGAGGAGGATGAATTAAAAAACGCTTTTCAATCCCTTGGAGTTCCTGTGATCAATGTCGTCAGGGAGGGTGGGGAAAGGCTCTGGGAAACTGTTATTTCTCGAGAAAACTAGCAGGATTTTTCAGGCAACTCACGAATAGGTAAAATGAGAGGAAGAAAATAAATTTTTTACCGCGACTGGGACAGAATACAACCGGCGGGTGAAAAATGACCCGGAGGTGAAACCCTGTGCCTAACCTGTGGGAACTGCAGAAAAGGATTGTTCCCGATTTGACCGCACAGGTCCTGAAGAGATACCATATCCTTAGAACAATATATCACTTTCAACCCATGGGGAGGAGACTTCTGGCCAAAAGGCTCGATTTTAGCGAGAGAGAGGTCAGGGGTGACCTGGAATTTTTAGCGCGGCAGGGATTGGTCCATAATACTTCCGCGGGTGCTATGCTGACCCCCGAGGGGGAGAAACTTCTCGCCTCCCTGGTAAAAATGGTTAGAACTATCCAGGGAACAAGGGATCAGGAAAATATCCTTAAAAGGTTCTTTGGTCTGGATGAAGTAATAATTGTTCCAGGGCAGGGTGACAGGGTGCTGCAAAGGGAGGAACTTGCCCGGCAGGTTGGAAATTACCTCCACGAAAAAACCGGAGAAGAGGGAGTTCTTGCAGTAACAGGAGGCACTACCCTGGCTGCGGTAGCTCGTGTTATGAAAAAAAGGCGGAAAAAAAGGTCCAGGCTCACTGTAGTTCCTGGAAGAGGCGGACTGGGCGAGAAAATGGAACTGGAAGCAAATACAATTGCTGCAGAAATCGCCCAGGCTTTAGGGGCTCAATACCGACTGCTCTATCTTCCTGAAACCAGTAATCCCAGGACTCTTGCTGCTCTAAAAGAAGAACCCGCGGTTGCGGAGGTCCTCGATCTTTTGAAAAAAACTGATATTTTACTGCACGGGATCGGGGCATCTCTTGAAATGGCCAGGAGGAGAAGGCTCCCCTCTGAAGAAATTGAAGTGATCCGGAACCGGGGAGCTGTGGGTGAAGCTTTTGGTTATTATTTTAATTCAAAGAAAGAGGTTGTTTACATTACCCCAAGTGTGGGGATCAGGCTTGAAGATTTGGAAAGGATAGAAAGAGTAATTGCTGTTGCAGGAGGGGTGGAAAAAACAGAAGCAATAATGTCCGCGGTTAACCCCCTTTTCCAGGATGTTTTAATTACTGATTCGGATGCCGCAACGGCAATTGTTAATAAAATCAAAGAGGAGGGTTCGATTGATGACAGTAAAAATCGGAATCAATGGGTTTGGAGCGATTGGTAGAAGGGCACTACGTTACGGCTGGGATAATCCCAATATTGAGTTTGTTGCCTGTAATGACCTGGCCGATCCCAAGACACTGGCCTATTTACTCCAGTACGACTCCCATTACGGTCGCTTCCCGGGCAGGGTTGAGGTAAGAGATGACCGACTGGTTATTGACGGGAAAGAACTCAGGGTATTTGAAGAAAAGGATCCTGCAAAAATTCCCTGGGGGGAACTGGGAGTAGACGTGGTCCTGGAAGCAACAGGAGTATTTACCGATGCGGAAAAAGCACGTGCTCACCTGGAGGCCGGGGCCAAGAAAGTACTTATTGCCGCGCCTGCTAAGAACGAAGATGTTACACTTGTAATGGGAGTAAACGAAGAATGGTATGATCCCGAAAAGCATCACATAATTTCTATGGCTTCCTGCACGACCAATTGTCTGGCGCCGGTAGCCAAGGTTCTCCACGAAGAATTTGGGATCAAAAGGGGCTTAATGACCACTGTTCACGCCTATACCGCCGGGCAGAAAATTCTTGACGCACCTGCTGGAAAGCTTTCCCGGGGAAGGGCCGCAGCCCAGAATATCGTTCCCACGACAACTGGTGCTGCCAAGGCGGTTACCCTGGTAATGCCTGAACTCGAAGGAAAGATGAACGGAATGGCAATGCGGGTTCCGACTCCTGTTGTTTCTATTGTCGACCTTGTTGCTGAATTGGATAAGGAGGCAAGTGTTGAAGCGATTAATGCAGCCATGAAGGAAGCAGCAGAGGGCAGGTTAAAGGGTATACTCGGTTATGAGGAAATGCCGCTGGTGTCCAAGGATTACCAGGGGGATGAAAGGTCCTCTATCTTTGATGCCACCCAGACCATGGTAATTGAAGGGAAAATGGTAAAAATTCTTGCCTGGTACGATAATGAGTGGGGGTATGCCTGCAGGCTGGTGGACCTGGCTAAATATATTATTAAAAAAGGGTGATAACATTGACCCATAAACGCCTGATTGACCTTGATGTAAAAAAGAAAAAAGTAATTGTCCGGGTTGATTTTAATGTTCCTCTCCAGGAAGGCCGGGTTCGGGATGATACCCGAATCCGGGCTGCCCTGCCCACCCTGGAGTACCTGCTCCGGGAGCAGGGTTCCCTGATTGTTCTTTCTCACCTGGGAAGACCGAAGGGGAAGATAAACGATGATTTACGACTGGATCCAGTAGCCCAGAGGTTATCGGATCTGTTGGGGGTCGAGGTCTTAAAAAGCGACCAGGTTTGGGGTCCTGAGGTTAAGAAGATGGTAGAAAATCTGAAACCGGGTCAGGTCTGCATGCCGGAAAATACGCGATTTGACCCCGGCGAAGAAGAGAATTCTCCTGAACTGGCCCGGGAATGGGCCTCACTTGCGGATGTATTTGTAAGTGATGCTTTCGGAACCCTACATAGAGCCCACGCTTCCAACGCTGGTCTGGCCAGATATTTACCCTCCGCAGCAGGGCTGCTTGTGGAAAAAGAACTGGAAGCCCTGGGTTCTCTGCGGGCGGAAAATGTCGATAGGCCTTTTGCCGCAATTTTGGGCGGGGCCAAGGTTTCTGATAAACTGGGTGTGATTGAAGCCCTTCTGCCCCGGGTGGACCTTATGGTGTTGGGGGGAGGGATGGCCAATACTTTTCTGGCCGCTGAAGGAAGGGATATGGGCGATTCCCTTGTGGAAGAAAGCCAAATCGATAAGGCCAGGGAACTCCTAAAAAAAGCACGGGAAAGCAAAACGGAAATAATCCTACCCACCGACCTGGTTATTTCCCCTAAAATCGATGCAAGTGATGAGAAATCCATTTCCGAAGATGCTATAACTCCTGGCTGGAAGGCAGTCGATATTGGCCAGAAAAGCATCGATGCTTTCCGGGAAAAACTCCAAGCGGCCGGGACCATTTTCTGGAACGGTCCTCTGGGAGTATTTGAAGTGGATGATTTTGCCCGGGGAACAATTGAAATCGCCAGAGCTTTAAGCGAATTTTCTGCCTGGACGGTAATAGGTGGAGGAGATTCTGTGGCCGCTGTTGAAGCTGCGGGAGTGGCTGATAAAATGGGGCACATCTGTACCGGCGGTGGAGCGGCGTTGAAGTACCTTGAAGGCAAAGAACTACCCGGTTTAAAAGCTCTGGAGGTGGAAGAATAAATGGACCTGATTGTTGGTAACTGGAAGATGAACCTCGGGGGACGGGATAGTCTGCAGTTAATTGAGGGGATCCTGGAAAGATTAAAAAAACCCATTCCCGGGGAAGCTGTAATCTGTCCCCCGGCAACTGCTCTTTTTATGGCGGGGGATAGAGTAAAGGAAACTCCCCTGCAATTGGGCTGTCAGAACGTATTTTATGAAAATAAAGGAGCCTATACCGGGGAAATATCTCCAGAATTTGCCCGGGAGGCAGGGAGCAGGTATGCCATTATCGGTCATTCGGAACGCCGCCAGTTTTTCTCAGAAGGGCCGGAAATAAACAGAAAAATAGAAGCGGTGTTAAATTTAGGGATGACTCCAATCCTCTGTGTGGGAGAGAGCCTTGAACAAAGGGATGGGGGCAACGCCTGGTCTGTCGTTAAAGATCAGTTAAAACAGGGGCTGCAGGGTATTTCCACCGAAAAATTATCCGGTCTGGCTATTGCCTATGAGCCTGTATGGGCAATTGGGACTGGAAAAACGGCATCACCTGAAGATGCCCGGGAAATGGCTTCCCGAATTATTGAAGAATTGCACCACCTGCAGGGCCTTAGGGTTTTATATGGGGGAAGCGTTAAGCCGGGAAATATTTCGGATTTTATGTCTCTTGCAGAAATCAATGGGGCCCTGGTTGGGGGAGCAAGTTTAAAAGCCGACTCTTTTGCCAAACTAATTTACTGGGAAAAGTAGGGGATATTATGGAGAAAAATAAGCAAGTAGCGCTAATAATTTTAGACGGTTGGGGGATTACAGATGAGGCCCCGGAGAACAACGCTTTTCTCCAAGCCGAAACCCCTTACCTGGATGAATTGATGGCCAAAAACCCCTGGACCCAGCTAAAAGCTTCCGGTGAGGAAGTGGGGTTACCCCCGGGACAGATGGGAAATTCGGAAGTTGGGCATATCCACATCGGTGCGGGAAGAGTTGTGGACCAGGAATTAACCAGGATTAATCGTGCGGTTGAAGAGGATCAACTTCCTGAAAATGAAACCCTCAGCAGGGCATTTTCCCAATTAAAAGAAAGAGGAGGCAAACTCCACCTTTTAGGTTTGCTTTCTGATGGGGGAGTCCATTCGCACATAGATCACCTTAAGGGCCTGCTCCGGGCCGCTGATGCAAAACAGGTTAACGATGTTTATGTTCACGCCATCCTTGACGGTCGAGATACCTCGCCCAACTCTGGGCCCGGTTTTGTTGAAGAGATCGAGGCTGAAATGGTAAAATTGGGTGTTGGAAAGATTGCCACTATTGGCGGTCGTTATTATTACATGGACCGGGATCGACGCTGGGACCGGACGGAAAAAGCCTATCAGGCCATGGTTCGGGGCAAGGGTTCCCGGGAAGAAAGTGCAGTTGAGGCAGTAAAAGAGGGCCACAAAGCAGAAAAAGGGGATGAGTTTGTTTTACCCCGGATAATTGATCCCGGTGGAACGGTTGAAAGTGGAGATCTGATTTTGTTTTTCAATTTCCGGGCGGACCGGGCCCGCCAGTTAACCAGGGCTTTTACCGAAAAGGATTTTACGGGATTTGACCGGGGCCAGGATGTGCCTGCAATTGATTTTATTACCATGACTAGTTATGATGAAGAATTCGATCTGCCAGTTCTTTTCCCACCCCAGGAAATTAAAGATTGTCTTGGTGAATGGTTGAGCAAAAAGGGGAAAACCCAGTTAAGACTTGCAGAAACGGAGAAATATGCTCACGTCACTTTCTTTTTCAATGGGGGAGAAGAAAAAGAATATCCAGGGGAAAAGCGTTGCCTCGTTCCCTCACCCAAGGTGGCTACCTATGATAAAAAACCGGAAATGAGTGCTTTTGAGGTAACCCAAAAAGCCATAGAATACCTGGAACAGGATATTGATGTTTTAATTATAAACTATGCCAATTTTGATATGGTTGGCCACACGGGGTACTTTGACGCAGCAGTTCAAGCAGTTGAAGCAATTGACAAATGCATGGCCAGGCTTATCCCGGCGATAAAAGCCAGGGGAGGTCGGGCGATAATAACCTCGGATCACGGGAATGTTGAGAAGATGAAAAACATTGATGGTGCCCATACAGCGCATACTTCAAATCCTGTTCCTTTAATTCTCAGTTCCGAGGGCAATTTTAAATTACGTTCAGGGGGCGGGCTTAAAGACATTGCTCCTACGATGTTAGATTTAATGGAAATGGAAATCCCGGCAGCAATGACCGGGGGTTCATTAATTGATAAGGAGGGATAGTTAGTGGAGTTTAATACAACTATTGTTGATATTCTGGGCAGAGAAATAATTGATTCCCGGGGAAATCCTACAGTTGAAGTGGAGGTCTTCCTATCCAGCGGAGCCTGGGGCCGAGCCGCGGTACCTTCCGGTGCTTCAACTGGAGCTTTTGAAGCACTTGAGCTAAGGGATGGTGGAGATCGTTTCGGTGGCAAGGGGGTCACCAAGGCGGTTCGGGGGATAAATGAAACCATTGCTCCCGAGATTATTGGGTATGACGCTACCGAACAAACTGAAATTGATGAGCTGTTAATAGAACTTGATGGGACAGAAAATAAAAATGTCCTTGGGGCCAATGGAATCCTGGGTGTGTCTCTCGCAGTAGCTCATGCAGCTGCAAATGAACTGGAACTGCCCCTTTACAGGTACCTGGGCGGCGCCCGCCGCTTATACCTACCCGTTCCCCAGTTCAACATTCTCAACGGAGGACAGCACGCGGACAATAATGTTGATATCCAGGAGTTCATGGTTGCCCCTGTAGGCGCCAGGAGTTTCCGGGAGGCTCTCCAGATGGGGAGCGAGATCTATCAAAGCCTGAAGAAAGTTCTGCAGAAAAGGGGCTTATCTACTGCAGTAGGGGATGAAGGAGGATTTGCTCCAGATCTCAAGTCCAACGAGGAAGCCTTAACTACCATAATCGAAGCAGTGGAAAAAGCAGGGTATAAAATGGGGGAAGAAATAAAACTTGCAATTGACGCTGCTGCAAGCGAATTTTACAGGGATGGAACCTACTACCTGGAAGGCGAAGGAAGGAAACTAGATGGCCAGGAACTCGTGGAGTATTATAAGGGTTTAATCAAAAAATATCCGATTTACTCTCTCGAGGACCCCCTGGCTGAAGAAGACTGGGAAAACTGGGCTCGTTTAACCAGGGAAATTGGAAAGAGGGTTCAGATAGTAGGAGATGACCTTTTGGTTACCAATACCCGATTTCTGGAAAGGGCCATTGCAGAGGGAGCGACAAACGCTATTTTGATTAAACTAAATCAAATCGGGACTCTTACAGAAACCTTTGATACAATCGAGATGGCTCACCGGGCTGGTTTTAATTGTGTTGTGTCTCACCGGTCCGGGGAAACAGAAGATACTACCATTGCCGACCTGGTTGTTGCGACAAATTCCGGTCAGATCAAAACCGGTGCGCCGGCCCGTTCTGAAAGGACAGCAAAATACAATCAGTTATTGCGGATTGAAGAAGAACTGGATGAAATAGCCGTTTACTTCGGCCCCCGGCTGCAGAAAGGATAAACTAAGGTCCCCCGCCGCGGCGGGGGACTTTCTTTGGATTGTTTTTGATAAAAATGAAATTCTAACCTGAGGATATGAGAAAATCCAGGGTTTATAATTATATTTTTTAAAAAGTTGCATAAAGGGGTAGTTTTTGCGGGTCGTTTTTGTTGTCTTTTTACCCAGATTGTGTTACAATATGGAGTGGCAAAGTTTGAAGGAGGTGCACGAAGAATGACCATTTTGAAAGTTTTTCATGTCCTGGTATCCCTCATTTTAATTGCAGGCGTTTTGCTCCAGTCTGGTAAGAGTGCCGGGCTTTCCGGAGCAATTGATGGAGGGGCAACAGCGGTTTTTGGAAAAAAAAGAAAAGGGATGGATGAACTCCTGGCTAAAGTAACTACTGTCGCTGCCATTGCTTTTATCGTTCTATCCGTTCTAATAGCTGCGCTGTAGAAAGGAGAGAAATAGACCTTGACTGAAATTCTTGCAATTGTCTGTGGAGTGATCGGGGTAGCCGCGGCAATCTTTTTTACTCTCCGGGTCCTAAAAGCCGAAGAGGGTTCGGATCGGATTAAAGAGCTTTCCCAGGCTATCCAGGAAGGCTCGATGGCTTTTCTCCGCCGCCAGTACTCTGTGCTGGCTATTTTTGTGTTGGTTGTTACCGTTCTTATCGTACTTATTCCCCAGATGGATTCCCGAATGGCCATTTCATTTATTGTAGGAGCCTTTTTTTCTGGGATGGCAGGTTTTTTCGGAATGAAAATCGCTACAAAGGCCAACGGCAGAACAACCCATGCTGCTCAGGATAGTCTTAACAATGCTCTGGGAGTAGCATTTTCCGGTGGCTCGGTAATGGGAATGTTTGTGGTAGGCCTGGGACTTTTAGGAGTCACAATTTTTTACATGATTTTTGGGGAGGACGTCCAGTTAATTCAAGGTTTTGCCTTTGGAGCTTCTTCAATAGCCCTGTTCGGCCGGGTTGGAGGAGGCATTTATACCAAGGCTGCTGATGTTGGAGCAGATCTGGTAGGGAAGATTGAAGCGGGAATACCCGAGGATGATCCCCGAAATCCAGCAGTTATTGCCGACAATGTTGGTGACAACGTTGGTGATGTTGCTGGAATGGGTGCTGATCTTTTTGAATCTTATGTAGGTTCGATTATTGCTGCAATAGCCCTTGGGGCTCTTATTGCTGCGGAATTTATCTTGCTTCCCCTTTCCATAGCAGCAGCCGGGATTATAACTGTAATAATCGCGACCAGTTTTGTAAGTGTAAAAGAAGGAGCAGATCCTGCTAAAGCATTGGAGAGAGGAACCCTTATTAGCGGCGTCCTTTTAATAGTAGCTGCTTTAATACTGGTTAATGTAGTTGTTGGTCCAGGCCATTTAGGGCTTTTCTGGGCAATAGTAACAGGGCTTGCAGCGGGGTTGATTATTGGCCGCTCAACTGAGTACTATACTTCCCCGGAAAGGAAACCCACCCAGAGTATTGCAGATAGCTCACAGACCGGTCCTGCAACCAATATTATCCAGGGCCTGGCAGTAGGGATGAGAAGCACAGCCATTCCAATTATAATCATTGCCCTGGCCATTATTATTGCTTACGCCCAGGGGCAAAGTGCTCTTGGTGATGCAGCAGGGGGGCTTTACGGAATTGCCCTTGCGGCAGTAGGAATGCTCTCTACTGTCGGAATGACAGTCGCCGTAGATGCATATGGGCCGATTGCTGACAACGCCGGGGGAATTGCCGAAATGGCCAATCTTGATCCCAAGGTCCGGGAAAGAACCGATAAACTGGATGCAGTTGGAAATACAACTGCTGCAATTGGCAAGGGCTTTGCCATAGGGTCCGCAGCTTTAACAGCACTTGCATTATTCTCAGCCTTTACCCAGGCTGCAGGTTTGGAAATTATTGACCTGATACAGCCACAGGTTATTGCCGGGCTGTTCCTGGGAGCGGGGTTACCTTTCCTTTTCACCTCAATTACACTGCAATCAGTAGGTAAAGCGGCATTTGAAATGATAGAAGAGGTTCGGCGGCAGTTTAAGGAAATGCCGGGGATAATGGAAGGGACCACCAAGCCTGACTATGCGCGCTGCGTGGATATCAGCACCAAGGCTGCTCTCAGGGAAATGGTTATTCCGGGCCTTCTCGCTGTTCTTGCACCAATAATAATTGGGCTCTGGAGTGTTGAAGCTCTAGGAGGTCTCCTTGCGGGAGCCCTTTCTTCGGGAGTCCTGATGGCAATTATGATGGCTAATTCAGGAGGCGCCTGGGACAATGCCAAGAAATATATCGAGTCAGGCCATTACGGCGGTAAGGGAACTGAAACTCATTCTGCTTCCGTAGTTGGCGACACTGTTGGAGATCCATTTAAAGATACTTCAGGACCTTCTTTGAACATACTGATCAAGTTAATGACCATTGTTTCACTGGTATTCGTGCCCCTCTTTCTGTAAATAGAAAAGAAAAGCCTCTGCCCAATGGTGGAGGCTTTTTTTCTGCAAACTTTTTTCTCCTGTGTTATAATATGGAGCAGGGAAAGGAGAATTACATTGAAACTGGAAAATCCCCAGCAATGTTTTGGTTGTGGACAGGAAAACCCAGACGGTTTACAGCTAGATTTTTCCTATAGTATAAACAGGGCCTGGACTGAAACGGTTTTAAAACCCAAATATCAGGGGTATCCAGGAATCGCTCATGGTGGAATTGTTACAACCCTTCTGGACGAAGCCATGGCACATGTCTTAATGAAAAAAGGTTTATTCGCCGTTACTGCTAAGCTCGAAGTCAAGTTTAGAGAACCCGTCCCCATCCATGAAGATATAATGGTTGTGGGGGAAATGGATGAAGAAAAATCATCCTCGCGGATCAAATATCTCTGTGCCTGGATAGAGGATGAAAAGGGAAAAATACTGGCCCGGGGTAAGGCCATGTTTGTTGATCAAACCTCAAAAATTGCCGGGAATAAAACAGAGGAGGCATCCTGATGACTAGAGAAGAAGCCCTTAGCTTGGTAGAAAAAAAGGTAAAACAGAAAAACCTGATTAAACACTGCCTTGCGGTGGAAGCGGTTATGAGAAAACTGGCAAAAGAATTTGGAGAAGACGAAAAAAAATGGGGATTGACCGGTTTGCTCCACGATATTGATTACGGGGAGACAATGGATAAGCCCGAAGAACACAGTATGCGGGGTGCAGATTACCTTGAAGATATGGGTATGCCTGGAGATATGGTACAGGCAGTTCGTGTTCACAATGAAGCCCATGGGTTGCCCCGGAAGAGCATGCTGGATAAAGCCCTTTATGCGGCTGACCCTTTAACAGGTTTGATTGTCGCCGGGGCTTTAATCCATCCCGAAAAGAAACTTGCTCCGTTGAATACCGAGTTTTTACTTAACCGTTTCCAGGAGAAGTCTTTTGCCCGGGGAGCGAACAGGGAACAGATTTCTTCCTGCATTGAATTGGGCCTAACTCTGGATGAGTTCATTGCCCTTGGCCTGGAAGCCATGCAGGAAATAGATAAAGATTTAGGACTTTAGGAGGTGTTAGCGTGAATATCTATGAATTAATCAAGAAAAGGCGCAGCATTAGAAAGTATGAGCCCAAAGAAATTGAGCAGGATAAGCTGGAGAGGGTTCTTGATGCAGCCAGACTGGCCCCTTCGGGGAAAAATGTTCAGGGCTGGAAGTTTATTGTTGTCCGGGATCCCCAGCGCAAAGAACAGCTGGTGGATGCCTGCAAGGGACAGAAATTCATGGCTGAAGCGGATGCTGCAGTTGCAGTAGCCGTTAATGAAGAAGAAGTATATCAGGGACACGGCAATTACATGACTTCTTTTGCAGTTGACGGGGCAATCGCCCTCGATCACCTGATTCTTGCGGCTACCCACGAAGGCCTGGGGACCTGCTGGATCGGGGCATTTGATGAAAATAAAGTTCGGGAAATCTTACAGGTTCCCCAACCATATCGGATTGTTGCTCTTACCCCTCTGGGGTATCCTGCCCAGGAAGGCAGGGACAGGGGTAGAAAAAGCCTGGATGAAGTAGTAGTTTTTGAAACCTGGAAATAAAGAGGGAGGGCATCCCCAAGGGGATGCCCTTCAGAGAATTTAAGAGGAGGAAAATTTTGATGAGTGCAAGACAGGAAATACTGGAATTCATGCGGGGCCGAACCTACAGGCCGATGACTTTCGAAGAACTGGTTGAGGAGTTCGGACTGGCCAGAAAGGATCGAGAACCTTTTGCCCAGCTGCTGGCTGAGCTGGAGAAAGACGGTGCAATTGTAAAAACCCGCAAGGACCGTTATGGAATACCGGAAAAGATGAATTTAGTGGTCGGAGTTCTCCAGGGCCACAGGAAGGGTTTTGCCTTTCTATTACCCGAGGATCCCGAACAGCCCGACATCTATATTGGCCTGGAGAACATGAGTGGTGCCATGCACCGGGACAAGGTTATAGTCAGGCGTTTAAAAAAGGGTAAGGGAGAAAAAGAAGAAGGAGAAGTAATCCGGATCCTGGAAAGGGCCAATGAAAAGATAGTTGGCCGCCTGGAAGTAGTTCGGAATATCGGTTTTGTTGTCCCCGATGATCCCCGGATTTATTATGACGTGTTTTTACCTCCGGACAGTATCAAAGACGCCGGGGAAGGCGATAAAGTTATTGTGAAAATTGAAAAATGGCCCCAGGGCCGCCGTAATCCCGAAGGGAAGCTAATCCAGGTTCTCGGTGGAGAAGATGAACCGGGCGTAGATATTGAAAGCCTTATTTACCGCCTGGGATTGCCTCGGGAGTTTCCGCGGAAAGTTGAAGGAGAAGTTCAAAAAATAAAAGATATAATCCCCGAGGATATAAAAGAGAACCGGTTGGATCTCCGGGATAAATTGATCTTCACCATTGATGGGGAAGATGCAAAGGATTTTGATGATGCAGTTTCCCTGGAAGTGAAAGGAAAGGGTCAGGCCCAGTTAGGAATCCATATCGCTGATGTAGCCCACTATGTTCGCGAAGGAAGCGAACTGGATAAGGAAGCCCGGGAAAGGGGTACCAGTATTTACCTTGTAGATCGGGTTATTCCCATGCTGCCTGAGAAAATTTCCAATGGTGTGTGCAGTTTGCGTCCCAAAGAAGAAAGGCTAACCCTGTCCCTTTTGCTCGATATTAGCATGGAAAATGGAGAGGTGCTTGATTATAACTTTGCAGAAAGCATTATTGAGAGTAAATACCGACTGACCTATACCGAAGTTAACAGGGCTCTGGAAAACGGGGAATCTCTATGGGAAGATGAAGAACTTTTTAAAACCCTGCGCAGAATGGAGCACCTGGCCAAAGTTCGCCGTAAAAATAGAGAAAAAAGAGGAAGTATCGATTTTGATTTTCCCGAACCCTACCTGGAACTTGATGATCAAGGAGCTCCTGTGGCCATTCACCGTCGGGAACGAGGGATTGGAGAAATCCTGATTGAAGAATTTATGATTCTCTCTAATGAAGTTATCGCAGAACATTTCTACTGGAGAGAACTGCCATTCATTTACCGGATCCACGAGCGACCAGACCTTGGAGATATTAAAGAACTCAACGAGTTTTTGCACAACTTCGGTTTTCATATCAAGGAAGAGAATGGTGATATCAAACCCAAGGATATTCAAACAGTGCTGGAAAAAATAAAGGGAAGGGAGGAGCAACGGCTCATTCAAACTGTTGTGCTGCGTTCCATGAAACAGGCCCGCTACCACTGGATGAATATGGGTCATTTCGGCCTTGCCTCTGAAAACTATACCCACTTTACTTCGCCAATTCGCCGGTACCCGGATTTAATTGTCCACAGAATCCTAAAAGAAGTCATAACCAAAGGTTCACTAAATCCCAAGAGAATAGAGCAATTGGAGGAAATACTGCCCAATGTTACAAGGCATAGTTCAGACATGGAACGCCGGGCCATGGAAGGCGAACGGGAGTCTGTTGACATGAAAATGGTTGAGTATATGGAACAAGAAGTAGGCGAAGAATTTGATGGAATAATCAGCTCGGTATTGGCCTTCGGGTTTTTTGTAGAGCTGGAAAACCTGGTGGAAGGCCTGGTTCACGTTAGCACCCTGACTGATGATTATTACCATTTCCTGGAGAAAGAATTCGCTTTCCAGGGAGAGAGGACCAAAAAAATCTTCCGCCTGGGAGATAAGGTCAGGGTCAGGGTGGATAAGGTGAACAGGCTGCAGGGAGAAATTGATTTTGCCCTGGTCCGGGAATAAAGACCTGTTGACAGTAATTCCCGAGGTGTTTATAATATAGTGACGACAGGAGGGGAGTAAAATGAGTCGCGCAATTAAAGTGGTTGCTCGGAACCGAAAGGCCCGCCATGAATACCATATTGAAGATACAGTTGAAGCGGGTATCGTATTGCAGGGAACCGAGGTAAAATCAATAAGGGCCGGCAGGGTTAACCTTAAGGACTCCTTTGCCGTGGTTGAAAATGGCGAGGTTTTCCTGTATAATATGCATATAGGACCCTATGAGAAGGGCAACCGGCAAAATCATGAACCAGAAAGAAAAAGAAAGCTCCTCCTGCACAAGAGAGAAATTAGGAAGTTGATTGGATATAGTAAAAGTACGGGGTACACCATTGTACCACTGCAACTTTACTTTAATGAGCGCAATCTGGCCAAAGTTGAAATAGCTCTGGCCCGGGGGAAAAAGATTTATGACAAGAGGCGTGACATTGCTGATCGAACTGCGAAAAGGCAAATGGAAAGAGCGCTCAAAGAAAGGCAGAAACAATAGCGGGGGTGACATGGTTTCGCTCCGCTGGCGTAGGTATTAGTTGCGAGCCGAGGACTCCTTTCACTCGAAAAACACTGGAAACTCAATTTTAATTGCCAACGAAGACTACGCATTAGCTGCAGCTTAAGACTGTAGCTCGCCCACCACGGCCGTTCCTGTCGGTTGTGATCCGGGCGTCATAAAAAGCAGGATATGCTATCCGGTCACCCGGGCCGGATAAGCTGAAACTTACCGGGGTTACCCGCCGAAATCCTGTCTGTAGGAGTTCGGTAGGGGACATTAAAATACAGACTACGCTCGTAGAAGCTAATGCTGGCCCCAGTGGATACGCGGGTTCGATTCCCGCCACCTCCACCAAATCAAAAAACAATTTTGATACAATGCAGAGGCCCTTATACCAAGGGCTTTTTGTGCTTTTAGGTGTAAATTAGGCAGCAGAAATGACCCGTTTCACCCCTTTGTATACACTTCTGCCAAAAGTATGCACACCCTAGCTATCTAGCTCCCGAGGAACCTTGGAAAAAATACACTTAGATGTTATCCTATTGTGTTATTCTATCCCCGGGGCGTAGGCCCGGGGCAGAATCAAAACTTTGTCCTCCGTCCCAGTTTTTGTTATTATATTAATGCGGGGTGGAGGCACTGCGGCTCCTTTTGGGAGTAACGCTTGAACATGTGTGCTCCATTCCGCTTCTTTTTTGGTTTCACTGGAGATGGGCAAGACAGTGTTAACCTTGCGGCTCTGTTTTACAGAGAAACGCTTTATTAAAGACTGTCACCCATCTCCATTCCATCATCAGAGACGGTAAACGGGATGATGCGGGTTAACGCTCCGACAATAGGGACCGCCTGATGATGAATAAAATAACCTAAAAGGAGCTGAATTGCTGTGGACCATTTAAACACCTTTTTTGTCGGTATTGACACCCACAAAAACCAACACACTGCCGTGGTCATAAGCTGCTTTCATGAAACTATTAAAACATTTGTAGTCCCAAACAACCCCCAGGAGTTCCCTTCTTTCCTTGAAGAAATCCAAGCCCTCGACCCCTTTAAAAAACTAGTTTTTGGTCTGGAAGATACTCAAGGTTTAGGACGCTCCCTCGCCCAGTGGCTTTTAAGCCAGGGTTATGAGGTTAAAGAGGTTAATCCCTCCCTGACTCGTCGGGAACGTAATCGGAGCACAAGTCCTGATAAGACCGACTACATAGATGCCAGGGCTATTGCCAATATACTGCTTCAGGAATGGAAAACTCTGCCCTCTATCCAGGAAGATGCAACTTTTAAGGCCATAAGGCAACTTCTCAACCGTCGTAATACACTGGTTAAACAAAGAACCCAGTTAAAATAAAGTCTTCACCATCTTCTGCATCAACAGTACCCCAATTACGAAAAATTCTTTAACGATCCCTTTGGGAAAACCGCTCTTGCTTTCTGGGAAAAGTTTCCCCACCCTTCCTTGTTAAAAAACTATGGAGAAACGCGCCTGACTCGCTTTTTGAAAAAAATCCGGCCTTCTGTTCCCGGGGATAAAGCAGCAAAAATATTAAGCTTAATTGACAAAGGTGCGGATACCAACATATCCAGTAAAGCTGTCATTACACTTATTCCTATGGAAGTTAAACATCTCCGGCTTTTAGATACCCAGATCGAAGAGATTAATGAAAAACTCGAGGAAGCGGTTGAACAGAGTTCCTACAACAATTTAATTACTATTCCTGGAGCGGGCTTTGTGCTTGTGGCCACCATTATTTCTTTTGTTCGCAATCATAAAAGGTTTCCCAATGCCGACAAATTAGCACGCTATGCAGGACTGGTTCCCGCAGAATCAAGTTCGGGTAAAACCCGGGGACAAAGTGCTAAAAAATATGGTTGCCGGGGGTTAAACAAAGCTCTTTTCCTCCTGGCCTTCCAACAGATTGGGAAAACTAAGGATGGGATAATTAAAAATCCAGCGGCTTATCATTATTACAAAAAGAAATTGTCTGAGGGCAAAACACGCAAAGCAGCTCTAAGATGTTTGCAAAGAAGGCTGATAGACATAATCTACGCTATGATGAGGGACAAGACTGCTTATTATCCTCCAAAAATCCCCAGCCATGACTACTTCCAGAAAACCTCCTAATCATTTTCCAAATTCTTACTTTACGCGGGATGTCTTTAATGGGGTTTTTGGAAAATGTCAAAAAGAAAAAATCGGAAGAATTTAAAGAAAAGGGTTTTATAGAATTAAGAGAGATCTGGTTTTGCATTGTAATGGGTTAGCCCCTAGGACCATTCAACCCGGGATCCGAATGAAAAAAAAGAGGTTTAGAATTAGAATTAAAATATAAAAGGTTTAAACCCGCAAAAATAGCCTAAGAGCAATCCTTGTCGGTGTTTTTACATGGATTTGGTTTCATAAATAATAAGTTTTTTTTAAAAAAAATAAAATATATTCCAAAATGTTAAGAATATTGATACAAATCCNTACACTGGCTATATTTATGTGTTATAATTTAGATAAACCGATAGTTAAGGTAGTGTATTAATAGATTTCCAATAGATGCCTTGAGAAAAGAATGAATAATAATATATTGCGGGTTCGGTTATGTTACTTAGTGTATGACGGGGGGGAGGGAAAAAATGGTAAAAGGTAAAGATAAAATCCGCCTGCTGAAAGAAAACATGATGGATGGATATGCCTACCACCAGATTATAAGAGACAGTTCTGGTAAACCTGTGGACTTCATCTTTCTTGATGTAAACCGGGCCTTTGAGGATATTACTGGCCTGGCCAGGGACGATATTCTTGGCAAGAAAGCCAGTGAGGTGCTTCCTGGAATTAAAGAATCCAATTTTGACTGGATCGGCACCTACGGGCAGGTAGCGACTACAGGAAAACCTGTCCGATTTGAAAACTACTCCGAGCCCCTAAACCGCTGGTACGAGGTAAGCGCTTACAGCGGCGAGTACGGATATTTTGTCGCTGTTTTTCGGGACATTACCGAGGCCAAGAGATTGGATAGGGCAATGGTTGTTTCCGAGACCCGATATCGTCGTCTTTTTGAAAGCGCTAAAGATGGGATTCTAATTTTAGAGGCAGAAACCGGAAAGATCAGAGCAGCAAATCCATTTTTGGTTAACCTGCTGGGTTATTCAGAAGAAGAAGTCCTGGGAAAAACTATCTGGGAGCTGGGAACTTTTAAAGATATTGTTGCAAATCAGGATAAATTTTTAGAGTTACAACAAAAAGAATTTGTTCGTTATGAAAATTTGCCCCTTCAGACGGCAGGCCGGCGTAAGGTCTTTGTTGAGTTTGTCAGCAATGTGTATCAGGAAGGCCAGCAAAAGGTAATCCAATGCAATATTCGGGATATCACCGAACGCAAGAGATCAGAGCTTTTCCAGAGCCTTTCCGGTGAGGTGCTCGCCATACTCAACGAACCAGGAGAATTTTATGATTCGATCCAGCGTATTCTCAGCACCATGAAGGAAAAAACAGGTTTTGACGGGGTAGGGATGCGTCTGAAAGACGGGGACGGTTTCCCGTATTACGCTCAACAAGGGTTTTCCGAAGATTTCCTGCGTGAGGAAAACTCTCTTTTCCACCGCGAACCAGGGGTCGATAGCTGCCCGAATTCAGATGGCAGCATCAGCCTGGAATGTTCCTGTGGGCTTGTTATTTCCGGCAAGATTGACCCGTCCAATCCCCTGGGTACGCCGGGAGGAAGCCTGTGGACCAACGATTTCTTTCCCCTAGTTGACCTGTCCAACAGCGATGATCCAAGGATTTCTCCCCGGAACCAGTGTATCCATCAGGGCTATGCTTCTGTGGCGCTGATCCCCATCCGCAAAAACCAGGAGATTGTGGGCCTTCTGCACCTTAACGATCGCAAGAAAGGTCAATTCACTCCCACTGCGATCAAAGCTTTGGAACAAATCGCCAGCCATATTGGCGAAGCCCTGGTGCGAAAGCAGATGGAGGAAAACCTGCGGGAGAGCGAGCAAAAAATGAGCAGTATTTTAAACAATATAACAGACGTCATATGGTCTATATCATTACCGGATATGAGCCTATTCTATGTTAGCCCCTCGGTGGAAAAAATGTATGGGCGATCTGCAGAGGAGTTTGTCAAAAATCCTTCCCTATGGCAGGAAAGTGTCCATACCGAGGATCAGCACCTGACAGAGAAGGCCTGGGCTCAGTTACATGAAGAAGGAGAAGCCGAAAGAGAGTGCCGGATTGTCCGGCCTGATGGGAGTATTGTCTGGATTTATGACAAATCAAAACTTATTTATGGCGAGAAGGATGTTCCGTTGAGAATAGAAGGTATAGCTTCTGATATTACTGACCGCAAACAGGCGGAAAGTTTGCTTAAAAAGCGCCTTGCTGAACTGGAAGCGATCTATGCGGTATCATCAACTTTGCGCACTGCTGAAACCCTGGACGAGATGTTAACCATCCTGCTCGGTGAAATTCTAAACGTCCTGGATACCACAGCCGGAGCTATCTGTATCTGCAAACCCCCAAATGGGAAATTGCGTTTTTTCACTACCCGAGGCTGGTTTAGCAGATTGGATGATGCTTTTCTGGAACCCCGGGATAGTATTGCGGGGAAAGTAGTCGCTTCAAAAAAGGTGCTGGTCTCCAGGGAGTTTGCAAAAGATTCCCGGGAGAAATACGCGGGAGAAATACCCGAGGGATGGGGGGGAGTGTGTTATCCCCTGCGGGCCGATGGAGATGTTGTGGGAATCCTATTTGTTTCCGTACCGCTGCCCCGTGAAATTAAACCGGAAGAGCTAAAGCTGCTCGCTTCCCTGACCGAGATGGCCGGGACAGCTATCCACCGTATTAGCCTTTTTGAAAAAAACATCCGTCACCTGGAACAGGCGCGGGCCTTGCGTAACATAGATATGGCAATTTTGGGCAGCCTGGATCTCCGCGTCACATTCAGGGTTATCCTGGACGAAGTAACCAGGCTGTTAAATGTCGATGCCGCTGCTATTTTACGTCTTGATTCCAATACCGGAATGCTGAAATATGAGGACTGGCGAGGTTTTCGCGCCACTAATCCTGCAGAACTCAACCTGAGCATCGGCAACGGGTTAGCTGGCCAGGCAGTTGTGGAGAGGAAATCTATTTGGGCAACAAGTCCCAGCGAGATTGAAGGGTACCCGGTTCAGGGTTCCCTTTTGGGGAAGGAAGGTGCCCATTCTTATTACGCCGTTCCCCTGATTAACAAAGGACGTGTTGAAGGAGTACTGGAGATCTTTCACCGGGAACTTCTCGAGGCCAGTGAGGAAAGGCTGGAGTTTCTGGAGACCATAGCCGGGCAAGTAGCTATAGCCATCGGTAATGCAGAACTGGTTAATAATTTGGCGAATACGAATTTCAAACTGGTCCAGGCTTATGACAAAACTATTAAAGGTTGGGCCCATGCTCTGGACTTAAGAGATAAAGAAACCGAAGATCATAGCCAGCGAGTTACAAAGATGACGGTTAATATTGCCCGGAGAATGGGAATGAATGAGGAAGAACTGGCTCATGTCCGGCGGGGTGCCCTTCTGCACGATATTGGCAAGATGGGCGTGTCCGATGCTATTTTACTCAAGCCTGGTAAATTAACAGATGAAGAATGGACAATTATGTATAAACATCCCATTCACGCTTTTGAGATGCTCTCACCCATCGAATACCTGCGCCCTGCCTTGGATATCCCCTACTGCCACCACGAAAAATGGGACGGGACAGGTTATCCCCGGGGGCTCAAGAGAGAGGAAATTCCCCTGGCGGCACGCATCTTTGCCGTGGTGGATGTTTATGACGCTCTTATCAGCGACCGTCCCTACCGTAAGGCCTGGTCCAGAGAAGAAGCCCTCGAATATATCAGCCGTGAAAGTGGGAGCCACTTCGATCCCCAGGTAGTGGAGCTGTTTTTCGAGGAGGTGAAATAATAAGTGGAATGGTATGGGAAAAATGGTCGCCTTAAGGAAAATACAATGAAGATGCTGGAGTATATCAATAAATGTCAGCAAATTTCTTCAACTAATATAAAGTACGGTTTTTTTACAGACTCAATCAGAGAACTTTCTGGGGCTGCTTTTGTAGCGTTAAATCTTGTATCAGAAGAGGATAAAAACAAATCAACTGTTAAAGCAGTTTCCGGAGCCCCGGAAATATTATCACTGCTAATGAAAACTTTTGGTTTCAAACTGGAAGGAACTGAATGGGAAGCGACGGATGAAGAAAGAAAAATAAGCAAGAAAAACAAGCTGATCTATTTTTCATCTTTCAATGAAATTGGATATTTTAATTCCGTGCCTTACCTTGCTTCTGGACTTAAAACGATAGAAAAGATTTTACTTCCTGATGGGCTCTACGCTGTAGAATTTAATTATCAAGGAGAATTCCTGGGAATTATTACCCTTATTATGCCCAGGGGTAAGGTTTTAGAAAATAAAGAGCTGATAGAGGTTTACATCAGCCAGATAGCAAGCACAATAAAACGTTTGCGGGCAGAGAATAAGCTGCAGCAAAAAGTGAATGCTTTACAGGAAAGCGAAGCCAAGTTCAAGGCTTACATGGAAAATGCCCCTGTTGGTATTTTTGTTGCAGATTTTGAAGGGCATTACCTCGAAGTAAATCGGGCAGCATGCCAGATGAGCGGTTATACAGAAGAGGAGTTGTTGAATATAAGCATCCCCGAATTTATCGCCCCAGAATTTTTGGAAGCGGGCATAAAGTCGTTTGAAAAGTTAATAGCAGAAGGCTATGTCGAAGATGAAATTATGGTCCGCAAGAAAAATGGAGATATTTTCTGGATTAGTTTAGCTTCAGTAGTAATTGGCGAGCAAAAAGTTATTGCTTTCTGTCAGGACATAACGGAACGCAAAGAAAAAGAAGAGCGAGCCAAGGAACTAAATTTCCTCCACAGTTTTTCGCGCCTGCTTCAAAAAGAAAAAAATGATCTGGAAAAGATCCTTCAGGAAACGGTTACACTTTTACCCCCCTCTTTTCAGGATCCCGAAGCCGCGAGTGCTTGTATTACCTTTAAAGGGACTGATTTTAAAACACAGAATCATGAGCCATCCCCCTGGAAAATTTCTGCTAACTTAGAGGCATCCGGCGAACATACAGGAACCATTGAGGTTTGCTACCATAAACCGCCGTTTCCAGAACGAGAGCCTTTTACAAAAGAAGAAAAATTGTTGTTGAAAACAGTAGCAGAACTTCTAAGCCGGGTTACGGAACAGATACTGGCTAGAGAAAATCTGCAAGAAAGCAATAGCAAACTCGCGACAACTTTGCACTCTATCGGTGATGGTGTTATTACTACCGATACCAACGGGAAAATTACTCGCCTGAATCCCCAGGCAGAAAAGCTCACAGGTTGGGCCGAAGAAGAAGCGCTGGGGCGAGCCTTGCATGAAGTATTTCATATTGTAAATGCAAAAACCGGTGAGCCGGTGGCTAATCCTGTGTACCGTGTGATTCATACTGTCCGAACACAAGGCCTGGCAAACGATACCATTCTTGTCGCCCGGGATGGAACAGAACGCCAGATCGCTGACAGCGCAGCTCCTATTCGAGGAGATGAAGAAAAAATGTTGGGCGTGGTCATGGTTTTTTCTGATGTAACGGAGCGCAAAAATGCAGAAGAATCTCTAAAAGACCAGCTTCGATTTGAAACAATGCTGGCCAGCATTTCCAATATTTTTGCCAGCCAGCCTTCAGAACAATTAGAGCAAAGTATTAAATTTGCCCTAGAACAGGTCGGTGAGTTCTTTCAGGTTGACCGCAGTTATATTTTTAATTTTTCTAATGAAGGCAAGCAAATTAGCAATAGTTATGAATGGTGTGCCCAAGGAATTGAAGCACAAATTCATAGGATCCAAAACCTTTCGGTAGATAAGTTCCCCTGGTGGTTGGAGAAGATTAGAAAGAATAAACATGTATACATTCAGGAGGTGGATAAACTTCCACCCCAAGCAGAGGCAGAAAAGAAAGAATTAAAGACCCAGGGTATCCGCTCTCTTTTAGCCATACCGATGATGAAAAATGGCATTGTTTTTGGTTTCCTTGGCCTGGACAAGGTGAAAGAGAAAAAAATATGGACAGAAAACCATGTAAGGCTTTTAAGAATTGTGGCCGATTTAATATCAAATGCTTATTTAAGAAATCTGTCAGATGAAAAGGTAAGATATGAGAGCGTTCATGACGGGCTCACCGGCCTTTATAACCGGACCTTCCTGGAAAGAGAAATGGAAAGGTTGGATACTGAAAGGCAGCTGCCTATTGCTATGGTCATGGCTGATTTAAACGACCTCAAGCTAATTAATGATACTTTCGGCCACGAAGCTGGAGATGAAATGTTAAAACAAACAGCAGAAACATTAAGTAATTCCTTCCGCGGGGAAGAAATCATTGCCCGCTGGGGAGGGGATGAATTTGTCATTTTCCTTCCACAAACCACAGAAGAAAACGCCAAAACCATAGGCCAGAGAATAGAAGAAAAGTGCAAAGAAACTTATATTAAAGGCTTACCCCTCTCCCTGGCCCTGGGGATCGCAATCAAAAAAGACAAAAACAAGGACCTGGAGGAAGTACTAAAAGAAGCTGAAGAAAATATGTATAAACATAAACTCGCAGAAGGTGATAGGGTAAAAGGTTTTATGCTGAATACACTGCTTAAAAATTTAGAAGGAAAAAGTTTTGAAACAGAAACTCATTACTCAGGGATGCAGAGTATCGCTCAAAAAATTGGTAGGGAAATAGGGTTATCCAAATCAGAGTTAAATCACTTAGAAATGTTGATTACACTGCATGATATAGGGGAGATTAATATTTCAGGTGAGATTTTGACCAAGAAAGATCCCTTAACAGCAGAAGAATGGGAAATAATTAAAAAGCATCCTGAAACAGGGTACAGGATTGCCCGTGCTAAAAAAGAGTTTGCCCGGGTGGCACAAGGAATTCTCAGCCATCACGAACGCTGGGACGGCTCAGGGTACCCCCAGGGTTTAAAGGGAAAAGATATCCCTTTGCTGGCAAGGATAACAGCCATTGCCGATGCATATGAAGTAATGAGTTCGGGGAGACCCTATAAAAAAGTGATGTCTAAAAGGGAAGTGGTTGCTGAGCTGGAAAGATGTGCTGGAGCTCAATTCGATCCTGAATTGGTGGAAATCGCTCTGGTTCTTCTGGAGAAGAAGATAAAGGAAAATGGCTAATTATAGTAGGGCCGGTTCAAAGTAGATATTATTTTCAAAAGGATTTATCTTCGGGTTTTTTTAAAGGGGGAAGTGACCGCGCCCCCTTTTATAAAAACGGTTATTGAAGAGACGGAAGAACTTTTTCCCGATAATAATTAAATTTATTATACAAAATTAATCTCTGGAGAAGGGAAAAATTTTTCCTCGTAAAAGCCAGGTCAGGAAATTTATATTCGGAGCCTGATTCGGTAGAACCAAAAAATTCAACTATTGAATTAGAGCAGACTTAACATTATTCAATCCCGGATGGATGGAGCACGGTATTTATTGTCTGCTGCTATGGAAGGAAGGTTTTGGAAGAGAAAATTCTTTCCACCCAACTGGGAAAAGCCAACATAAGAAGAATTAATTGCATCAGCAAGATAGTAACTGGGGATTCCTTGTCTTTGCCCTGATTTACATTGAAGGAGAAGATTGGTCCGGTTCTATCCAGAGGGTTCTTTTTGTTAGGGAAATGTATGATTCCAGAAGAAAATTTTAATCATAAATTTCATGATAATTTTGCCCCAGGCTTGGGTTAAAGGATAATTTGATTTTTTTTCCATAGAGGGGTTCGGATAATGAGATTAGAAAACCCTTATTTCGTTGACATTAAGGGGTGCATGTGGTATATTAGGTTACGGGAAAAATGAATACGGGAGTGGCTCAACTGGTAGAGCACCGGACTCCAAATCCGGCGGTTGCGGGTTCAAGTCCTGCCTCCCGTGCCAGATTTCAAGCGGGTTTTTAAGCCCGCTTTTTTATTTTCGCAAAAATGACAACCTGCAAAAAAGACTGTAGTTTTTCTCAAAAATAATGAAATGAGACTAATTATAGAAAATCAGGAAATGGAAGTCAATAATTAATTGAGGCAAAGGTTTGAGAGAAAAGGAGGATATTCCAGATTGAACTTTCTATTCCTGAAATTAGTCAGGTTAAAATATTAATTAAAATTTCAAAACTATATTTTAACCGGAGATTTTTTTTACAAGAATGAAATTTTTCCAAATTCCTTCCTGAAGAGGAGTTTTTCTAAAAAAGGGGTATTATTTATTTAATCAGATAACTCTTTAGTGGGAGGAAAATTATTTCCGGAATCATTTGAAATAATAATTTTCACACTGGTTGAATTTTTAATAGTAATTACACATTGGGGAAAGTAATTTAGGTTATAGGCTTTTCAAAAGAAAGTAAAAAACTAAAATCCTGGAAAGGAGAAAGCCCATGAGTTGCAGGATAAAAAAAATTAGAATGAACCGTCTGGTATTTTTTAATATGGTTTTAATAGTTTTAGTTTTTTTTAGTCAAGCCAGTGCCTTTTCTCCAGAAGAATTTATTGAACTGGTTAAGGATGGGACCCCTGAAGAAATAAAGGGAGCGTTAGATGCAGGAGCAGAAGTGAAAGCACAAGGGGAAATGATGGTAGAAGGGGAAGAGGTTTTTAAAGGTAATGCTCTAATGCATGCAGCCAGGTATAATGAAAACCCCAGGGTAATAAAAGTTCTTTTGGAAGCGGGGGCGAAGATTGGAGCGATAGCCGGGAAAGATATAACTGCGTTGATGTTTGCAGCAGGGTATAATGAGAATCCGGAAGTAACAAAAGAATTGATTAAAGCAGGGGCGGATATTAGAACAATAGATTGGTATAATTCCACTGCTTTGATATGGGCGGTAAAGTATAATAAAAATCCTGAAGTAATCAAAGTGCTGATCGAAGCAGGATCAGATGTGAACCTCGTTTCCGCCGGTGGTTTAACCCCCCTGATGTTTGCAGCTGAGCATAATAAGGATACTGAGGTAATAAAATTGCTTTTGGAAGCAGGATCAGAGGTTAATGCCAGAAATGACTTTGGAGATACGCCTTTAATTTTGGCCGCTGAATTTAATGAAAATCCTGAAATTATAAAAATATTTGTAGAGGCAGGGGCAGATGTTAATTCTTTATCTGAGGACAATTATTCTGCCCTGATCGCAGCGGCTGGGCATAATAAAAACCCCGAAATAATAAAGTTTCTTTTACAGGAAGGAGCAGAAATTGATTCTCGGGATTGGGCTGATGCCACTGCCTTAATATGGGCCGCAAGATATAATGAAAACCCCGAAGTCCTGATTATTCTTTTGGAAGCAGGAGCAGATGTTAACATTCGTGATGAAGAGGGAAAAAGTGCTCTGGATTATGCCAGAGAGAATGGGGATATTTTTGAGACAGAAGCGTACCAGTTATTATGGGAGCTGAGTTTATAAAGCAACCGAGCAAATAAAAAATTATACTTGATGATAATCACCGTTTTGGGCATATCAAAAAAATATTCTCTAAACCGGGTTTTTTGGTATAGATATGGGAACACTTGCCTTGAGAACAAAAATGGGGAAGTTATATTTGATTTTGATAAGGGAAATTTTTTTTGTTAGTCTCTCCTTAATTGAAAAGTTGATTTAATCTAAAAATTAAGGGAATAAAAGACAATTGATCAAGGGCGGCTTGATCTTTTTTGTTCCTTTGAACCCAGAGAACATTTGATTTTTATAGAACCGGAATTTAGGTAATTTCAGGGCTTTTTTCTTAATAATTTTCTCTTCCTGGAAAACCTTTATTATTTAAAGGGTAAAATTAAATGGTGGCGAATTTAATTTAGAGAAAATTATAAGCAGCATCTGTATTTTAATAATCAATAATATTCAAGCCAGGGGCATTGTTTTGCTATCTGAGGTGGAGAGAGGAATGAAAAAGATTGAAGATAAATAAGAGTTTTGTGTTGCCAATATTATTTTTAGCCCTGTTTTTTGTTTGTTCTTCTGCTGATGCCTTTACAAATCAGGAGTTTCTGGAAATTGTGAAAGAAGGAAGTTATGAAGAGGTTCAAAGAACTTTAGTTAGGGGAGCAAATGTAAATGGACACAATGATTGGGGCTGGACCCCGTTGATGATGGCTTCCCGCTATAATGAAGACGAAAAAATAATTACCCTGCTTTTAAATGCGGGAGCTGAAGTAAATGCAAGAGATCGTTGGGGTGAAACGCCTTTAATGTGGGCGGCTGGGAATAAAAATGAGAAAATTTGGCACCTGTTGATCAAGGCAGGAGCAGAGTTTGATATTAATGAAAGAGGACGGGGCGGAAATACTTTTCTTCATATTGCAGCACAGGATAACGGGAATATAGAAATAACCAGATTTTTGTTAGCCGCAGGAGCAGCTGTAAATGCGCGGGATGAAATGGGGAATACACCCCTGATGAGGTCTGCTTTAAATAATGAGTGTCCAGAGCTATTGGAAGTTCTCCTTGAAGCTGGAGCAGAAGTAAATGCAAGGAATGAAGTTGGTGTGACAGCATTGATGTATTTTTCTGCTTCTTTAAAAAATAATATAGATATAATAGAGAACCTGCTTAAGGCTGGAGCCGATTTGGATGCAAGTGATGATAGGGGTAAAACTCCCTTGATTTACGCTGCGTGGAATAACAGGAACTTTAGAGTAACAAGGACTCTTTTAGAAGCTCAGGCAGATGTGAATGTAAGGGATAACATGGGCAGAACACCGTTGATCTATGCCATTAAATTTAACGGGGATTTAGATGTAATTCAAACCATGATTGAAGCGGGCGCAGATCTCAATGCAGTAGATGACAGTGAAAACTCTGTGTTAATGTATGCCGCCCGCAACGAGAATTTTAAAATATGGGATTTGCTTTTGATGGGAGGAGCAGATTTTGATATAGACGCCCAAAATTTTCAGGGTGGATCAATTTTGCATATTGCGGCAGAATATAATGGTAATCCAGAAATGATGAAAATGTTTTTAGAAGCTGGATTAAATGTTGATGGCCGAGATGAGAGGGAGAAAACTCCCTTGATGGTTGCAGCTCAATTCAACGAAAATATTGAAGTTTTGAATACCCTGCTAAAAGCGGGAGCGGATTTGAATTCACGAGATCAAGCGGGTAGAACTTCCTTAATGTATGCTGCGCGTTACAGTGCTAATTCCGGGATAATCGAATTATTATTGGAGGCTGGGGCTAATGGGGCAATGCAATGTAATTTAAATAAAACCGCCTTTGATTATGCAGGGGGAAATAAAAATCTCGTGGGAACAAAAACATATTGGAAATTAAACGAGGTCCGGTTCTAATAGTACCCATAACCTCTTAGCTGGGTCAATTTCAGGGGTTTTCTTTTTTCTTAGCCTTGAATTTTATAATTTTAATTTTGGGGATCCTTTAATGGGCAGAAGTGAAAAAATCATTCTCTCTCCAGAGGAAGCCAGGATTGTTAAGGAGATACTATGATCGGGCAAAAAGTCAAAGAACAGGGTTCTTTTACTTTGCATCAAGAGGGTAGCAGATTGAGTTTCGCCCCAAAGGAGGAACCAAACTCGAATAAAAGCTTGAAATTGATATAAAGAGCAAAAAGGGAAGCAAAATGGAAATCGTATTTGATACTGCAAAAGGAACAACAGGAAAAGTTGAAATAAGCCAGAAATTAAAAGCCTCCCTGGTTTAACCCGGGAGGCGATTGTGATCATCATGGATTATGTTTTTGAAAAGATAGAAACTGGAATAAAAAATGTTTTCGATAAAGGGCTTTTGGAACATGAACGCAAGGAGATTTTAGCTCTGGTTCGAAATTTTACCAAAAACCAAAAGTTTGGGGAGGTTTTGCAATGAAAAAAGGTTTGGGAATTGCACTTGGGGGTGGAGGAACAAGGGGCTTTGCTCACCTGGGAATTATAAAAAGCCTGGAGGAAGAAGGTATTTTCCCCGATATTATTGCTGGGACAAGTGCGGGTTCGATCATAGGCTCTTTTCTGGCTTCAGGGAAGAATTCAGATGAGATTTATAACCTGATGAAGGAGAGAAAGTTAACAGATTTCGCCAAATTAACAATGCCTGTTAGCGGTTTTATGTCTTTAGATTATTTAAAAGAACAGCTGGAGGAACTTCTGCCCGGAAAAACTTTTAAAGACCTCAAGTTGCCGTTTTTTGCAACTGTTTCCAATTTGCTTACCGGGAAAGTAGAATATCTTACAGAGGGGAATGTAGCCCTGGCTGTCCAGGCTTCTTCTTCGATTCCTCTTGTTTTCTCTCCCGTTGAAATTGCAGACCAATTATATGTCGATGGAGGGCTTTTAGATAATGTTCCAGTCCAGCCTTTAATTGGACAATGCGAAAAAATTATTGCTGTTGATATTATGCCCATTGAAAAGATTTCCAAAATTAAAGGACTTCAGGATATTGCAGTCAGGACTTTTCAAATGAGCGTAGGGGGGCTTACGGAAAAACGCAGAGAAGCCTGCTCCATGTTAATTAAACTAGAAGATTTGGCCGGTTTTAATATCCTTGACTCGAGTAAATCTGAAGAAATTTATGATATTGGTTACCGTGCTGGGAAAAATTTAGTTTTTTCTTCATTCCTGTAAGAAACGGTTTCTTTATTACATTTTAAGTGAAAATTGGCGAATTAATGTTTTAATTAATTAAATAGAATTTTAAATCGAGTGAATATGAATAAAAACCCGAAAAAAATGGAGAAAAATATGAAAAAACGGGGAGAAGTTCTAAAATAAAAAAGGGAAAAGGTGGAACAATGACGAAACGTTAATAAACTAATAAAGGAATCTGAATAAAAAACCGCTAAAAACCGGGAAAGACTATTTAATAATGAGTAAAGTTTTAGTCCAGTTTTTCCCTTACTACCAAAAAAAGCGGTGCTTTTTTGACTTTTAATAAAAAAATGAATTCAATGTTAAAACTCTAGTTCAAAAAATTTCCGGAGCTAAATTTTGGCAAACATTAAAATTTTTTAAGCGAAAGGTAGATAATACTAATGAAGAAGATATTCTGGCAAAACTGGATTCAAGGAGGTGAAAAGGTGGAAAATATACCGGTTAAAGAACAAACTCTTTCTCTCCTCATGTACTTTTTAGAACAGTCGGAAGGGCTGTTTGAAGATGTTTTAAAAGAGGTTTTAGAAGAAGGGGAAACCGGTAATATCGAGGAGGCCTTGAAATTTTACCAGGGTCTGGACAATCTAGTAAAAACCTCCGAAGGAAGCCAGAATTTAAAAGGATTAGTAAAAGAATTACCTCCCAAGCTTAAAGAGGCAAGCTTTGAAGAACCCGACCCCCTTTTTTCCCTTTGTCTGGGATGGAGCAAATTAAAGGATAGGGAAAATCCCGAAGTAGCAGAGCTTGTGGGTGAACATCCCGAGCTCACCAACTTTTTTATTACCGATTTAAATGAAGATGAAACGGAAAAAATTAAAAAACTTTGTGACCAGATAGGTAATGAAGTAAGTGAGGTTTGCCTGGAGGAAAGCCAGCTTGGGCCTGAACATATTTCCCTTCTAGCTTTTATCAAACTAGCCGAGGGGAATTTAAAAGGATACTCCGAAACAAAGGAAGAAACCTTGGAAGAAAATGAAGATACAAAAAATGAGACCCCTGCCGATGAGGAGGAAAGCGATTCTCCAATTTCTAACAAGTGGAAAGAACTGCTTGCTGAAATTGAGGGTTGGCCAACATCTGAAGATGTTTGGGATGAAATAGAAGGTTTTTTAGAAGGCGTCAAAATGATAGCCGAAGAGAAGAAAAAGATCAAGCAGTTACTGGAGAAAATTGAGAACCAGATTCATGCCCTTACCAGCGACAATTGGGCCATGGTTGAATTTTTCGGATTTTCTGCTATTAGCGAATGGGCCGTGGAAAATCTTGACGAGGAAAAAGCAAATGAAGCCCTTGACGGCCTCCACGAATTAAAAGAATATTTCTCCAGTTATTCTGTGCTGCATCAGAAGTCACCTGAAAACATTGTTGAACGGCGGACCCTGAGGCAAAACATGGGTGAGCTGGAAAATAAAATTGGAGCTACATTTAAAAAGATCGAAAATATTTTACTTAATTATGAGGAGGATAAGAAAGAGGTCGGGGAAATTGGTTTTAAAATTGATGAAGAAACCCCAGAAGAAAAGTGGGATTATAAGCCAAAGAAGGTAAATCCAATCAGAAAAAAGGCTGAAAAATACAACAAAAAAAGGACTGACTCAGAAAGCGAAACCTTTTCAGAGAAACAAACAGATAAGGAAAAGTCCTTGAATACTGATAATGGAGAAGTTATTTCTGAAAAGGGAGCAGAATATTCCCAGGGGGATAACCTGACTGAAAACGAAGTTGCAGACCAGCAAAAAGCTCCAGAACTGGAAATGCCTGGAGCTACTGAGAAAAATGAAGACGAGGATTTTGTTTCAGGAAAGAAAAAAGACGGGATTTTAGATACTGGGGCCAGGTATTCCAGTTCAGAAGAAATGAACGAAGATACTTCCAGGGAAGAAGAATCTTCCCGGGTGGCTCTGGCTGTGGAGATAGATGAAGCTGAAAGTGAAGCACTTTCTTTTGGAGAAAAGAAACTCTGGGAAATGATTTCGAAAAGGGATATACCTGGAGCTTACTGGGTAAGCCGGTCCCTGGAAAATTCCGGAGAAGATCCAATTTCCCCAGATATGTTAAAAGCTCTGCAGGCTTCATGGTGGCTTCCTTCCGGGCAATTTAAAGTTGAAAAAGAACTTGGGGACCTTGCAAAAAAAATAAAAACGGGCAAAGGAGAATCGACCAGGATTGTTGGCCTGGCTACTGCTTTACTTCCCTCCATACTTGCTCCGCGGGTAGGCCTGCAAAACTGGCTTTTTACCCCGGAGGACTGTCCCGAGCTTTCCAAACTGGTGGAAAATATCGGAGAATTTGCTGAAAAGGAAATTTCTCTAAAAGTAGAAGATATGGAAAATCGGCCGGTTCAGGTTGCTCGCAAGGAACGGATTGAACAACTTTCCAGAGGTATTGAAAATTTGATTTCTGGAAATATGGTCCCTGAATATATCTCTGACCAGGGGCAGGTTGTATTAAAAAATCTCCTGAAAGAAGAAGAAGGAGAACTATATAGATTACTGGACATTGTTTCCAAAGGAAAAAAAAGAAACCTGGAAAAAGTTGAAGGTATGCTTGAGGATTGGCAGGGAGAAGAAAAAATTAAACAAAAAATCGGGAAGGTGCATTCAGGGCTATCTTCCCTGACAAAAAGAGTTTTGAGCGATCCCGAATACCGGGAAATGGTCCGGTTTATTATGAACCTTCTGGAAAAAGTTGAGCAATGGTGCAGTGAAGTCCACTCCTATAACAGGATTGTTTCTGGAGAAAACCGCTACGATGAAATGGTGCAAATCTTACAGAGTGTAACTTCGATTTCGGGTCCAGAGGCGATTAAAGAAATTAGGGAAATTCGCTCCAAAAATGAAGATAACCCCAGGTTTGAGGGGGCACTAAACTGTGTTTTATGGAGTCTTGGGGTCTTGATGGAAATTTTTAAAATCAACCACGATGTTGAATTCCCTAATTCTGAAATTAAAAACCACTGGTGGCTCGAAGAAGCAAGAAACCTTGACGAAGCATTAAGCCGTCGGTTTTACTGGACCCCGGATATAACTACTGATGAAGATGGTTTCCCTATTGAAGAACCCGGAGGAAACTCCATAATTGACCCTGTTTACCAGGCCAACCCTTCTCTAAAAAATCTGGCTGAAGCCGGGGAAAAGTGGCTAGATGTTGAAGATTACAGGTTTATCGAAAAGATTATTGAAGCCATAGAAAGCCTGGATGAGGAAGAGGTTATCAGAACTCGATTTGAAGTGGAAAAAGAAAAGTTAAGGCAGATCCTTGGGAAAAAGATTTCTCAGACAGAAGAAACAATTGAAAGTGCACTGAGCAACGGTTTTATCAACGCAGAACAGAAAAAGAGATTTATTAAGGGCATTAATTCCATCGAAACTGAGAAGGTTTTAAATTTCAACGGTGCCTTTAAACGCCTGGACCAGGTCAGACAGGAACTGGACAAAGTTCTTGAAGAACAAACCGATGAACTGCAGGCCAAGGAAGCGGCCTGGGCCTGGCTACAGTTAAGGTTTAGAAGGCAAAAAGGTGAAAGCGAAACTCGGAAATACATGGAAACACTTTTCCAGTTCCTTGGTTTTTTAAAAATTCCCGAAGAAAATTCATTCCAGGTTTTATCTTCCCAGAAGGAATTCCTCCACATTCGCCAGAGAATGTCCTCCAGTGATCCCGGAAGGCTTTTTCCACAATTCGCTTCTCGGACAGAAAACGAATATGACACAGTTTGTTTTTGGGAAGAACCTGGGGCCGATACTCTGGGAGACTTTATTCAAAAAGCCCGGCTTGATACCCAGGCCCTGATCGTTATATACTTTGGCAGGTTGAGTTCTGATCAGAAAAAAGAACTCATGGAAGGAAGCAGGGGAAATGTCCAGGTTGCAGTTCTTGACGAATCCTTAATCCTTGAAGAACTGGGTAAAGAGGATAATGCCCTGGCAGAGTTAACCCTGGAATATCTTGCTCTCAAGAAAAAGAACCCGGGGAAAAAAATAGGCTAATAAGCTCAGCTTTTTATCAACCCCTGTTTTTATAAACGGGGGTCTTCTTTTTTAACAATAAAAACCTCTTTATAGAGGGTTTTTTCCAGATGTTGTAGAAATTGTATTCCGAACATCAAAGTTAACATATTAAAGCGTTGAGAGTAAAGTAATCAATCCGGCTTATTTCTCAGAATTGGAAGGAAGGAGAGAAATAATGAAAAAGGGGCGCTCCCAGGTAATTATTTTAATCCTGTTTTTTCTAATCCTAGGTAGTTCGGCGCAGGCCATCGAATATCGGGGTTTTCTCGATAACCTTGGCCGGGAATTTTATAGGGAAGGAAATACTGAGGATGTTCTCGCCAGTCTCCTGGACAAGGAAAATGAGATTGCAAGCGGAAAAAAGGATATCGCCTATTTTCTCTCCCTTGCCGAAATAGAAATGTTTCGGGGGGAAATTAATGTAACTGCTGGGCTCGGAAAACCGGAAAATCATTTTGAAAAAGCTCTGGAGCTGGCGGGTATGTCCCTGGAGTTGGAGGAAACTTCCCTGGGGAACAGGCTTGCTGCCGAGGCTTTAAGCCAGCTTTTTAACTACAGGAGCACGTTTTTTATAATCAGAAATGGCAACAGGGCCCTGAATTTCCTGGAGAAAGCCCTGGAATTGGGAGAGGACCTTCATATGGCTCAATTTGTTCGGGCCAACTATTTAATTAATGCTCCGAGAATAGGGGGAGGTAACCGGGAAGAAGGGATCAATATTTTTGAAGAACTTCTGGCCGAGGGACATCCAGTGTTTGATTTTTTAATCCTGCATATTAAAGCTGGTCTCGCGAGGCAAGATAAAGAAGAAGAAAAGGCTGAAGAATATCTTCGGCAAGCGGGAGAAATTTTTCCGGGAAGTCCATGGACAGGTAAGGTTTTTTAATTACAAAAATGAGGAGGAAATTTCAATTGGAAAAGACAAGGGGAAATAGTAAGTATGGTCAACTGCAGATTTTAAATCTGGCCGGGTTTTTTTTAATGGTAATAGTAAATTTCCTGGCCAATTACCTGCC
>SL_3KL_010_SEDDRAFT_10000265_pt1 | contig 39836 bp, 35 predicted proteins | sample SodLakKL_010_SED_2_FD_10381 | JGI IMG/M metagenome (IMG submission 10381) | reverse complement strand
ATGGTACAGGTTCCTTATTAGGTGATAATCTCAAATATAGTCTCATGTTATACTCCCGAATATTTGTTTAACATTGAAATACTAAAAATCTGGTACAGATGCAAAATAACCAGGAGGAGTGACACCTCCCGTCACCCCGCCCCTAATGGAGACCCGCAATGTCTTTGAAAGACATTGCGGGTCTTAAATCTCGTATTGCGGATCTCAGCCAGGCGATCCCATCCAAACCCGAACCTTCACCGGTTCCCAGTCGCGCAACGGGTGGTTGTCCGGACGGATGGCGGCAATATCAGCTTCCAGCGATGCCCCCTGATCCAGCAGGGTGGCCAAAACCCGGTTGTCAACTTTCGGGATGTAGCCCAGCTTGGCAGATCCTGCATAAATTTCGATGGCCCGGTGGTCGTGTTTATTGTCAGGCTCGCGGAGCAGCCTTAGCGGCAGTCCGGCTTTAAGGCTCTTTTCAACGTCCGGCCCGTTGTAGTACATGTATCCCGCAATCCACCCTTCATACAGGGTATACCCTCTGGTTGAGGATTTCATAAATCCGGCACCACCCAGCCAGCCGAACCCGGCCAGTCCTGCCAAATGTTTTAAAAAATCGTTTCGTTTCATGGGTTTGTCGTGAATCAAAAACGTTCAGGAGTTCATCAAAGCCACCGGTTTTTTTGTAAATACCCCCGGGCCGGTTTTCTTCATTGAGGATCTGTCAAAATGTAAGTTTGGAAATGTTTTTGACAAATAATGTCACACCCCGAAAAAAGATCCGCACCAGAGGCATTCCGTTGGGGCAAAGTCTATTCCATAGCTGCGGGACAGATCATGCCGGGCAATTAACTTTTTACCTGCTTCAGGAACGTTTTCTGTAAAGCTCCTTTTTCCATTCGTTTTTTGAGATAGCGCAAAAAACCGGCAGGGCCGAGCGGTACCGCTTCTCCGGGCAGGCCAAGTACAAAGCGGCCCACACCGTCGTATCCCTTCACAGTGAGGGTGATAGTGTGGTTTTTGTTTTCTGGGTTTTTCAGATTTTCAGCATCTGCAAGGCCGGGAAGATTGCGGCTTTCGGGAAATTCTTCGAGCAGCAGGTGAAGGGCACGGCTGTTCAGCCGGAGAATGACCTCCTTGTGCGGAGTCCCGTTCATGCCGAACAGGTCGGGTTTTTCGACCTGGTAGCGCTTATCCGGTTCAAACGTGGTACCGGTAACTTCAACGATCTCAATCCGCTCTGGTTTGTACTGAATCACTTTTTGGTGATCCGGATCAAAAGCTAAGAGGTACTTCATGTTGGTGCTGAATCCCAACGGATCGACCGTGCGGTTCTGCGTGGTTTCGCTGTTGGGTGAATGGTAATGATGCAAAACAACACGTTTCTGTTTGCGTACAGCCGTTAGCAGCGCACTGACATTTGCGGCCGTTTTTGCATCTACTATCATATCGGCGATGTGGGCGGGATCTGTTATGACATTAAGTTTATTCAGCAAACCGTTTCTGCGGGAATCTTCCGGAGACAGGGCCAAAATGGCCTTACGTATCAATTCCGCTTCCATGGCCGTGAACTGCGGTAACAGATTTAGCGAGTCTGAAGAATGTTTAAAACGGCGGCGGTTCCCCGACTTTTCAATCTGAAAACCGCATTCCCGCAGAATGTCAAAATAGCGATAGATGGTGCGGGTAGATACCTGGAAACGCGAGGCAAGCCGTTTTACGGAAAATCCTCCCGGCCTGCTCAGCAGCGCGATCATTTGCAACAGGTTATAAAGGCGTTTGTGTTCGGTCATTATTTAGTGCTTTGTTTGAAAAAAGATCCGCAATGTCTTTGAAAGACATTGCGGATCTCTCTTTTAGCCAAGGTTCCTCAAACTCCGACATCACATTCGGGTCGGGCAGGTTCTCCGCCGAATATCGTACCTTCTCAGCCAGCTCAGTAATCCACGCATCGGAAAGATCTTTTCTGTTTTCCATAACTCCCTGTGTAGCCAAGCTCTTATAATTATTACTATTTGGAAATACTAAAATAATTTAACAGTAGCAAGATTAGATGCGAGAGGGCTTATGAGGGCATTAAATCCTGTCCAGGTAACTCAAATCATTCAGAAAGGCTTCCTGCCGGCGTATGAAATACTCGGGAGCGCGGGTTAATGCAAGCCGGAAACCGTAGTGGAGCAGGGGATTTTTGGAGTGAGCCGCTTTGCCGAATTGCCAGGAGTCGGCTACGATTTTCATCACTTTGTTTTGCCGGAGTTTCTGATAAAGCCGGCATGCGGTTTCAACATCATCCGGGTATTTTTTTAACAGGCGGGCAAGGCACCAGGCATCTTCTATAGCCTGGCATCCGCCCTGTGCCAGATTGGGAGTGGTGGCATGGATGGAATCTCCCAGGAATATCACCCTGTTTTTGTACCACGGCCGATTTTGCGTGCCGAGGTCAGCCATATCGTTTCGAAGGACCGGGCCCGAGGTACGTATCAGGTTTTTCAGGCCGGGATGGAAGTTCTTAAAAATTCCAAGCAGGTCATCAATAATGGTTTCCGGGTTGTCGCGGCCGCCGGGCGGGGCCGGTTTTACGCCCAGCCAAAACGATTGATTATTTTCGTAGGGAAGAGCCAAAAAGCGTAGCCTCTCATCCCAAATTTCCTGGTAGGAATCCCGGAACCGATCGGGTAGCGGGGCATCAGAAATTCCGCGCCAAATAGTTTGATTGATATAGCGTATGGGAATATCCGGTAATAGCTGCCGCCGTATTACGGAGTGGATGCCATCGGCCGCAACGGTAACCGGGGCAGATAGTTTAGTTCCATCATCAAACCGGAGGAGGCTCTCATGCCGCAGTGCTTCAACAGAGACTATTTTTTTAGAAAGGTGGATGCTTCCGGTCGGAAGTTTATGTTTCAGAATGTCGATCAGCCGCGCCCTGTGGATTACGATCATTTCGGATGCAGCCTCAATGGTTCGGCGAATATTGAGCTGTTTGTCGGGCATGTGAACCCGCTTTAGATGGGTTCCTTTCTCTCGCAGTAAATCGGCCAGGCTAAGGGTTTCAAAAAGTTTGATGGGTGCCTCCGATAAACCGATCCCCGCTCCCACATCCGTAAGCTCCGGGGCCTGTTCGTACAGCTCGAAGGGAATGTTGTGGTGCTGAAGGGCATTGGCGAGGGTCAATCCACCGATCCCTCCTCCAATAATCGTAACGGGTGTGGGTTGCATAGAGGCAATTTTTTTGGGGCTGAAAAGAGATCCGCAATGTCTTTCAAAGACATTGCGGATCTTTCAAGGGTGTCTTATGAGTCCCGAAGCATATTTTTTAAACCATCGTTGTTATTGCCTGTTTCGGACGTTGAACGGGTAAATTCAAATAACCCGGAAGTATCGTCTGTTTGTTGATGCAGTTCGTTCTCTTCAATCTGCCGCAGCCGTTCTTCCGATATTTTCAGCATCAGTGATGATCGGATGCGGTGGGCTTTTTCCAGTTCTTCTTTTTTGACTTTCAAAGAGATGATATTTTCTTTCAGACAGAGTGAATGTTTGCCTTTCGGAAGCTGATTCAGACAGATCGTGAATCGCCCCGAAAACCACTTCTTTTCCACCTTGATCTCTTCGATGGTTCTCAGGTTAATTTTGAGGTTTTTTACATCCGACTCAAAAAATTCGAACAGATCATCCGATACTTTGTACTCAAGTACAATGGCATTCTCCTCAACCCTAAGCAAACCGCTGAGCTTGGCAAATCCGCTGTGGAGGTCATCTTGTTTTATGGGTAGTATCATAAGATGAATGTAACAAATATTCGATACTTGTAAATCGAAAAATTCTCTACCGATATTCGGGATTTATTTACGTAAACAGCACTTTTTGAATTTTCTTCCGCTTCCGCACGGACAGGGATCGTTCCGGCCCACATCGCGCCAGAGGTCATCGTCGTCGGGCAGTGTATTGGTATTTGGCAATACCGGTTCAGAAAAATCAGGGAGCTGTGTTTTTCCCTGGAACTGTTTATAGGCCTTGATGATGCCAGATGGTTTTTGAGATGCATAACTGTCTTTATGAATNTCGTTTTCCACATCTTTATAACTGCCCAGCATAGTAATCGAAATCAGATTTTCATCGTACAATCTGCGGATTTGCCCGAGCAGTTCGTCAGCATTCAGATTCATGCAACTCCAAACCATAAAACTCAAAAGCTGAGTGTCGATGAAGCGGTCATCATCAAGACGGTGGAGGTGAAACTCAAACCAGTCTCTGAACATCTCAATAACACGTTCCCTGAGTTCCGGATAATAGTGGGCCACATGTTCGGCAGCCGTTAGGGCGATATTTCGTGCATAGGATGAATTGTTCGGTTCTTTTACAAAATCGGAGAGATCGTCCAGGCGGTTTTTGGCAAGTACAGCCACCGGTTCCGTTAAAAAGGGTTCCAGGCTGTCGGCATACCAGAAATCGAGAAATTCATCACCCTGCCGTAATAGTTCGAGTATATGGGGCAGAGAATCTTCACTGTTCAGTTCAGCAAGCAGGTATATGGCATGAATACTAAAATTGTACGCTTGTTCATCCCAGCCGTTTTCTTCTGCCTGATTGCGGAAATATTCAAACCGGTTGATGCTGTCTTCAAGAACAGTCTCAAGGTCCTGTATCAGCGTTTTACGGGGAAGTGCCAGCAATTTTTCTATGATCTCCTGGGGTAGTTCAAAACCATGTTTATAGAGAGCTTCGGTTTCCGGATGAGTAAATACAGGCTTTATGTCGGTTTGAACACGTGTATTGTAACTGCGGCTTTTTACACTTCTTTCGTTTTCCCGGTCGAGCTGCATTTTTTTCTGGGATTTTTCAAGGTTATAGCGGGCCACAATAGCCTGGGCACTGAGTGTCAGCGGATGCGAGGGGTCAATTTGTACCAGCAAATCCAGCCTCATTTGAGCCGCTTCCCGGTCATCTGTCATCAAAAAATATTTCACCGAAGTATTGTAGTAGGTAAGCACTTCAAGAATATGAAACTGATCTTTTTCAGGATAGAGCGCTTTCAGTTCCATCGATTCTCCAAGGAGGTCGGGAATTCCGTCAGTTGTTCCATTTTCCATAAGTACTCTCGCCTGATTGGTACGCACAAAGAGATAGTCCGGGTGCTCACGGAGAGCCTGTTCATTTACCTCAAATGCTCTTTTTTCATTTCCGGCATGGCTCAGCGCAACTGAAAGATAATTTTTGAATTGCGGTACATGGGGATATTTTTTGCACAATCTTTCCAGCCGTTGAATGACACTTCGCTTTCCTTTTTGTACTTCGGGATAAATATCCTGGATAATATCCTTCACAGGTTGTGTGATTCCATATTTTATGTCATTAGCGGAAGTGTCTTCTGTAATATTGTAGGATGAGACAGATAATTTCTGCTGACCGGTTGGCATATCAGGTATTTATTAAAATTTTTTGGGATTGCATTCACTGCCTGAAAATAGAAAGAGTTTGGGTCGTTCTCATTTTTTATCAGGAAATTGTAGATATTTTTACCCTGTATAAAGCGGTTGATGAATGGTTTGAACAGCTCAATTTGAAGGGATATTCTCTATATGCTTAATGATAACCTCAACAAAAAATCATAACGATGGGCCGAAATAAAATCTTGGATAATGTTCTTCTGGATAATATTGCAATGGCGATGAACGATGGAAGCTACGAAACAGAATGGTACCTCGACACCGAAAAAGCCACCACTACATTCATTTCAGATTATGACGAAGAGTTAACCGAAGATGTAATGCAAATGATTGAAGCAGATGAGAAGGGTGAACGGTTCATTTTAATCCCCGAGAAACCCAGCCGGGACGGTTGGAATCTTATGAATGAATTCATCCATTCACTTGATGATATTGATGAGACCACCCGGCGGTCACTTTTCCGGTCTATTGAAGGCAGGGGGGCGTTCCGCCGGTTTAAGGATATTGTCTACGAGTTTGGTATCCAGGACCGGTGGTTTGAATATAGCGGCCGTAAAGAGCGGAAGGAGGTTTTGGAAGTGGCTCTGTTCTCTGAATCTTATCAGCGAGAGCGATATGGATGAAGGAGTACGATTATATGATGAGATGATTGCCAAACGAAAACAGAGGGAGCAGGATCAGTTAAACATGAAAACCGGCGCCAGGGTTCTGTGCAGTGACTATCACGGCCATGCCGATAAACTTTCACCGGGAAAGGTGTATGAGGTTTTGGATGAACGGCCAGATGACCTCCTGATCCGTCTGAAAGATGACAGAGGAAAAATCTGCTGGCTGCCCAAAAGCCACTTCGAACTGCTCAGAAGTCTATGAAGGGGAGTAAACTGAGGGCAGACGGCTGACTTCTGACTGCAAGTATAATTTTTCATTTAGTCTTCGGTAAGTATCTACAGCCGATTCATTCAACACCCTTTCTTTTAAAGCTCCCGCTACTTCTTTCCTTTCTCCTCAATCAGCCGTACGGCATCGCCCATGGTTACTTTTTCGGGCTCGGTGCCTTTTGGCAGTGAGATATTTTTTCGGCCGTATTTAATGTAGGGGCCGTAACGCCCGTCCATCACTTTTACAGGCTGATCGGTTTCCGGATGGTTACCCAGGTCTTGAATAGCTGAGCTGCCTCTTTTGCCTTTACTTTTCTCCTTGAGTAGTTCAATAGCCCGGTCCAGGCCAACTTCTAATACGTTGTCGGTTTTTTTGAGGGATTTAAAGGTGCCATCGTGCAGAACAAATGGGCCATATCGGCCAACCCCCGCTTTTACTACTTTTCCGGTTTCCGGATGGTTTCCAAGAGTACGCGGCAATTCAAGAAGGCGAATGGCCAGGTCTAAATCCACATCGTCCGGTTTCATTCCTTTCAACAGAGAAACGCGTTTCGGCTTTTTATTGTCGTCACTAACCTCACCGAGTTGTACGTAGGGACCGTAGCGTCCGGTCAAAACATAAACCGGCTCACCGGCTTCGGGATGGTTCCCAAGTGACGTAGGTCCGTCTTTTTCGGCTTTGAGCAACTCTTTGATTTTGGCGGCGGAAAGTTCGCCGGGATCAAGGTCAACCGGAAGTGATGTGGTAATATCTTCACCGTTGGAAGAGACTTTAACATAAGGACCGAATCGCCCTACGTGCACCTGCATTCCGTTCAGGTCTTCAATCGGCAGGTTCAGGATTTTTGCTTTTTGCGGGTCGATCTGATCTTCTTGCTGATCAACCTGGGCTTTTAGTCCTTTTTCTCCTTTATAATATTCATCTAAATATTGAACCGGATCGTAATTACCCCCCGCAATCTGGTCGAGTTTATCTTCGAGCTCCGATGTGAACTTGCTGTCAACAAGGTGAGGAAAGTGCTCTTCAAGGAGGCCGGTAACGGCAAATGCGGTGTATGTTGGGATGAGCGTTTTTCCATCGCCCTTGGCATAGCCCCGATCCTGAATGGTGCTGATAATATTTGCATACGTACTGGGACGGCCAACTCCCCGTTTTTCCAGCTCTTTTACGAGTGTGGCTTCGGTATAACGGGCAGGCGGTTTCGTTTCATGTGAGATTGATTCCAGTTCGTGAAGGTCAATCGATTCGCCCTCTTTCATCTCAGGCAGGAAAATTTCCTGGTTTTCAAGTGCGGCTTCAGGATCGTCACTGCCTTCAACATAGGCACGGAAAAATCCGGGAAACAGAATTTTTTTACCGCTGGTTTTAAAATCGGCTTTGGTATCGCCTTTTTCAGCCGTGATGGTAACATTGGTAAACTCAAGCTTTGCTTCGGCCATCTGTGTAGCGATGGTGCGTTTCCAGATCAGGTCGTAAAGTTTAAGTTCGCGGCCACTCAGTCCCGATTTTTCAGGATGGGTAAAGCTTGAACCGGCCGGCCGTATCGCTTCGTGGGCTTCCTGTGCACCTTTGGTTTTTCCGAAATTACGAACCCGCTCAAATAAATATTCCTCACCATACTGTTTTTCCACCTCATTACGGGCGGCATTGATTGCTTGACCCGAGAGGTTCATCGAATCGGTACGCATGTAAGTGATATAACCATTCTCATACAGCTTTTGGGCCACACTCATAGTGTCCCGTGCTGAAAAACCAAATTTACGGTTAGCCTCCTGCTGCAGAGTGGAAGTGATAAAAGGCGGAGAAGGATTCCGCTTTTGGGTTTTCACGTCGATATTGGTGACCGACCATCCGGCTTCATGGAGCAGGTCGCGTAATTTGCCTGCTTTTTCTTTATCCAGCAGAACCACGCTGTCGGGTTTCTTTAACTTGCCCGTATTTTCATCAAAATCTTTTCCGCTGGCCAGGCGCTTTTCATTCAGGTGAGATAGATCGGCTTCAAACCGGTTTTTATCTTTTTCTTTTGTTAGTGAGGCCTTCAGATCGAAGTAAGTTCCGCTCTTAAATTTCATCCGTTCCCTTTCACGCGATACCAGGAACTGAACGGCTACAGATTGAACACGGCCTGCCGAAAGGCCTGGCGAGATTTTTTTCCATAAAAGCGGTGAGATAGTATAGCCTGCCAGGCGGTCAATAATCCGGCGGGTTTCCTGGGCGTGAACCAGATTCATATCGATGTCACGGAAATTTTCAAGTGCTTTCTGTATCGCTTCTTTGGTGATTTCGCGAAACGCCATTCTTTTGACCGGGACTTTCGGGTTCAGCAGCTCCACAAGATGCCACGATATCGCCTCTCCTTCACGGTCTTCATCTGTAGCGAGTATCAGTTCATCTGATTCTTTCAGAAGTTCTTTTAATTTTTTTACCACTTTCTTTTTGCCGGAGGGTACCACGTAAAGCGGCTCGTAACGCTCATCTACATTTATGCCGAGATTCGACCACGACTCTTTTTTGTATTTGGCGGGAATTTCCTTTGCCGATGAGGGCAGGTCACGAATGTGTCCCATGGAAGAGTCTACAACATATCCCTTGGGAAGATACTTCTTTATGGTTTTAGTTTTGGTTGGAGACTCAACGATAACTAATGACTTCATGTGTATTTATTAGGTAGTAAACTTTCGTACGAATTGACGGCCTGAATTTATTTAAAATTTTTCCATTCAGCTTAATCATGACTATACTTTCTTCAGAGTATTTAGTTGCAATAGAAAATTCAGAAGTCCATACAAGTCAGATAAAATAAATCAAAGTTCTTATCCAATTTCCTCAATCAGCTCTTTCAACTCCCCGGCGTGATTTTTCGTATTTATTTTTTCAATAATGCCCAGTACTGTTCCATCCTTGTCGATAACAAACGCCGATCTTGAGGGGGCATCAAATGTTTTTCCATACATCTTTTTCTCAACAATCGAATTGGTCGCTTTAGCAAATTTAAAATCGGGATCGGATGCCAGGATGTAGTTGATATCCAGTTTTTCAGCATAATTTTTGTGGGAGCCGCAGGTATCTTTGCTCAGGGCTATCAGATTATAACCTTTTTCATCAAACCAGGAAGCGTGCTCTGCAAGGCTGCGGTTTTGTTTATCGCAGCCACTGGTATTATTACGCATATATACCGATATGATAGCAGGGCGATCCAGAAGTTCGGAGAAAGTTACTTCTTTCTGCTCTCCGCCCTGAACAACCTCAATTTGGAACGTGGTATCAATTTTTTTTCCTATTTCAATCATAAATATGTGTTTTAGAGTTTAAATCGTAAATATGGACTCTATAACCTGAATGAAACCACTTTTCGTTTCTGAAATTACCGATTTGGTGAAAAGTGTCTTAGTATACACATTCTTTTAATCACAGATCAACTGAATTCTTTTTTTCAGGAGTTACCTTATTTCCAAGCCATTAAATTTAGGGTAGTTCTTCTCTGCCTGAAAAATATCCGCTGGATCTTCAATTTGATAGAATCAAAACTTTTGTTTGATGATAACTTGATCTCGGGTATTGCAGGTTTTGTTAGTTTATTTTAATTATAATTGATTTTTAATATCGATTGTTAATGGATTATAAAAGATAATGAGCAAGAAATTTATTTACTTACAAATACTATTAGATTATTTTCTTAAACTATACCTTCTAAGAAATTTAGTACTGATAATTTCTGGTCATACCCGGCTTGATGGATTTTATTGAATTCACAAATAGAATATTGTTTGCAGGGAGTTGACATTTATAAACTCTGAAGATCATGAAAAAATATCTCTTAATTGCTTTATTACTAACGATACTTTTAGGTACAATATTAATTTTGCCGGATGTAGCTGCTTCACAACCTGCACCACCTCCTATGCCCGACAAACCCACTCAAACACCTATTGATGGAGGCCTTGCTCTGCTCGCTGCAGCGGGTGGAGGGTATGCTATTAAAAAACTGAGAGACAAAAAGAAATAAATCAACCGATTTTTGAAGAAAGCTTCCCGAATGAAAATTTGGGAAGCTTTTTTTGTTTTTGCAAATCCTCAATACTTTTTGATTAGCGACTGAAACTGAGATGCGTAATGCCCGCCGAATAAATTTACGTGAACCAGCAGTGGATAGAGGTTGAACACCGGTACCCGTTCTTTAAATCCGGCTTCTATGGGGCTGATGGATTGGTACCCTTCATAAAAGTCTGCCGAAAATCCTCCGAACATTTTTGAGAAAGCAAGATCCACTTCGGGATGCCCATAATAAACAGCGGGATCAATCAGAACGGCGCGGCCGGAAGCATCAAACAGGTAATTGCCGCCCCAGAGGTCACCGTGAAGCAGGGATGGTTTGCAAGCCGGCATGATGGAATCCAGGTTTGATGCCAGCCGTTCCCAGTGTTGAATCACCCCGGAAGGGAGTTTGCCCGAATCGACGGCCATTTTAATCTGAACATCGATTCTCTTTTCTGTGAAAAACGGGATCCAGTCATCGTATTGTCCGTTCTGCTGGGGAAGGCTGCCGATGTAATTGTCATATGCCAGCCCGAAATGTGCGCCGGTGTTTTGGTGAAGACGCGCCAGCTGGGCGCCGAATGCGAATGAATCCCCGCTGCGCCCCTCCTCAATCCACTCCAGGACGAGGAAACCCGGATTTTTATCCGTAAACGGTTCTGCGGTGATCACTCCGGGCACCTTCAGTCCGTCTGCGCCTTTTTGGAGTTCATTCAGTCCGTCAGCCTCCCGCTCAAAAAAATCGGCAGGTGCATCTGCCTTCCACTTCAGAAAAAGATCCCCCTGGTTTGTGGAGAGCTTGCAAGCCTGATTGATGCTGCCGCCTGAAACGGATTGGGTGGAATGTACGGAAATGGCGTATGTTTCAGTGAGGGTTGAGAGGATGGAATCGGGGAGCATCATGTTGAAATTTGAGAAAGGTCTACTTTTTGCGTTCGATCAGTTGTGTGTAAATTCTGATCTGGTTTTTCCGAAGATCCAGGATTCCTACTACTTCAATTAATGTTTTTTCATGGGTTGTTTTGAAGAAGTCTTGTTTTAAGATCTTTTAATGGGATGAAATCCGTTTTTCCGGATTCAATATTTTCCTTTCTTTTACTTAAAATTTCATTGTGCCAATCCGGTGAGTGGACAGCATCCGGTTCTGTAATAATGGATTCCCAAAGCAACTCAATCGCTTCTAAACGCTCCCGGAAACTCATTTTTTATTATAGATGTTTTAGTAATCATACAAAAAATATAAACGATAATGTTTTCAATGACAAACCCATGAGTTTGACGTTTGCGTACCTGTCATATAAAAGACAGATGGTTTTTACCATCTGATCTTGATGAATTCTGATGTCAAATTTATCAGAAAAGGATTGGTGGAATTGGGTGTGGAGATTATACTCGCATGAATATTTTTCAGGTAGAGGATATTCCGAACCAGAGTTTTTCTAAGCATTTGTAACCTTTCACCGTTTTATCGCATCTAACATACACAAACCAAAAAACTGACTTTCAAAAAAAATCAAAATTATGGGCGAAATTATTTTTACAATCCTGTTTCTGGCTTTTCTGATCGTTGCTTTCCTGGCCTGGTATTTTACACATAAAACCAGGGAAAAAGAGAGGCTGATTATGCTGGAAAAAGGCATGGAACTTCCAGAATTATCAAATGGCTGGCAGTTCAATTTTCGGTTTCCATGGCTGAAAGCGGGATTTGTAATTACCGGTATCGGCCTGGGCCTGCTTGTTGGCACAATTGCTGAGAATATAACAAGTTTTCGGGGGGCGGCACTTGAACCTGTTATGATGCTTCTGTTTGGCGGAATCGGAATGATCATTGCGCATTATGTTGACAAAAAGGACTAATAGGAATTGTTCATGCCGGAACGCTATGTAAAACAAGTACTGGACGGCGACAAAGATGCATTTCGGTTTATTATTCGACAGTTTCAGGACAGTGCATTTACGCTGGCTGTATCTATTACCAAAGAGGAGTTCGCCGCAAAAGATGCAGTGCAGGCTGCCTTTGTAAAAGCATATACCCGGCTACGCACGTTTGAGCGAAAATCATCTTTTAAAACATGGTTTCACCGAATTGTTGTAAATGAGGCATTTCAGGTAATGAGGAGTCAAAAACGCCGGCAAAAACTTTCTTTTGCCTTGAAGGCAGAAAGAGAGGGATTATCCAGAAATACCAATCACATAGAACAGAAGACTGACGACGATCATCTGAGGTTTTACATCCGCGAGGCGATGAAGGGGCTTACCGCAAATGAAGCTCTTGTCCTTCAGTTGTTTTACCTGGAGGAGTACAGTATCAAAGAGACCGGGCAGGTCACCGGCTGGTCGGAGTCAAAGACAAAAGTGCTTTTGCACCGGGCGCGAAAAAAGCTGAAGCAAATCCTTACCGAATCCTATAATATCCAACCGGAAAATTTTTTCGAATGAACAACCTGAACGAAGAAAATCAAATCAAAGAACTGCTGGGCAAAAGCAGATTAAAAATGCCTTTTCCCGATTTTGAAGATGATGTGATGATGCAGATTGAACTCGAAGAGTCGCTGCGAGATGCAACCCGCTCCGGCGTAGCCTGGTCATGGGTGTTCTTTATTTCTGGAACGGTCTTCGGAATCCTGCTAACGCTGTTGATCCCGCAGATTGAAATCTCTTTTTGGGGAATGGATTCCGGGGAGCTGAATCTGTTGTTTCAGGTTGGATTTTGCCTGTTTGTGCTGCTCCATCTTGAAAAGTTAATCGGCCTTACAAGATCAATTGTAATTGGCGACAGGATGAAAAGGGCTGTAGCCAGTTAAGAGCACAAGATTTCATTATTTCTTTTATCTGAGAGATTTCAGCAGCAAGAAACTACTTCAGCTCTTATCCATCTCCTTCTATTCTTTCCTCCAGTTCATCGAGCAGTGCCTCGCTGCTTCGTTTCAGCACATCAAACACATTCTTAAAGCCGTCCATGCCGCCGTAGTAAGGGTCTGGGACGGCACCGTCTCCGGGTTGAGGGTCAAAATCACGCATCAGCCTTATTTTTTCGGAATGGATGCTTCTGGAATCGAGCCGGTTGAGGTTGCTGAAATTTTCGTGGTCCATCGCCAGAATCAGGTCAAACTCTTCGAGATCGGGCATTTCAAAGCGCCGGGCTTTTGAGTGGAGTTTCACCCCGTGTTGGTTGGCAACAAACTGACTTTTGCTGTTGGCAGGCTCACCGATATGATAAGCCGAGGTTCCCGCTGAATCGATATAAAACCAGGATTGAAGTCCGCGTTCATTCACAAGGTGCTGAAAAATACCCTCGGCAGTCGGGCTGCGGCAGATATTACCGAGGCAGACAAAACAGATTCGGAAGGGATTGTCTTTGGTGATTGGACGATTCATATATAATTTTTTTTGATGATCTGTTCTTGCTAATGTAAAAATAAGGCGTAACGCAGATATCTCACAGTAAATATACTTAATGATGTCTGATTTATTGAATTATGGTCTTTTATGGTTCAACTTTTGAATTTTGGTGGGATGTCCGGCTCAGGGCTGTGGATTGTAGGTATAAGATTAATAAATCATTAATAATCAAGTATGTGAGATTAATTATTAGGATCTGGAGGAACAGACATTATCCGGTTTTATTTTTTCAGGATGAGAAAGTAAATAATGATATTTTTGAGAATCTCTCTATCTTCATGGCTTTTATATTCATACACGGAGTGGAAAAGTCTGACCGTCACAAAGTATTTAGATTGCGTAGCTTTTCGTATATTTAAGGCTTACTTGTAATTTTTTGAAAATGAACCACAGTGTTCAATATGGCTAATAAGTTTAAAGAAGTTAAACAGCTGGCATACCCCAAAGCGGAAGTTGAAATCCTGAACTGGTGGAAAGAAAACAAGATTTTCGAGAAAAGTCTTGGCACCCGCAGTGATGGAATCCCGTTTACGTTTTTTGAAGGGCCGCCTACCGCAAACGGCAAGCCGGGTATACACCATGTTATGGCCCGTACCGTGAAAGATCTGTTTTGCCGCTATAAAACCCTGAAAGGTTTCCGCGTGGAAAGAAAAGGCGGCTGGGATACGCACGGCCTGCCGGTTGAAATTGAAGTAGAAAAGGAGCTTGGCCTGGAAGGCCGTGCCCAGGTAGAAGAGTACGGACTGGCCAAATACAATGCAAAGTGCAGGGAAAGTGTGCTGAAGTACAAGCATCTTTGGGACGATCTCACCACCAGGATGGGGTACTGGGTGGACCTGGATAATCCCTACATTACCTTCGAAAATGATTATATCGAATCGGTCTGGTGGGCGTTCAAACAGCTTTATGAGAAGGGTCTGGTATACAAAGGCTACAAAATTCAGTGGTACTCACCGGGAAGTGGAACGGTACTTTCTTCACATGAAGTGAGTTTGGGTTATGAAGAGACACAAGATCCTTCCATCACCGTTAAATTTTCCCTCGATGCCGATGAAAATGTTTTCTTCCTGGCGTGGACCACAACTCCCTGGACCATTATTTCGAATATGGCACTTGCGGTGAACCCGGAACTGGAGTATGTGAAAATCAAGGTATCCGAAGAAGAGAAAACCGAATTTTATATACTGGCCAAGGACTGCCTGGATGATGCGATCCGGCAAGAGTATGAAATCACGGAACATTTCAAAGGAAGTGACCTGATCGGCTGGGTGTATAAGCCTGTATTTGAATATGCGATGCAAGAGTATGAAAAAGAAGATGCCTGGCGAGTAGTTGCGGCCGATTATGTGACTACTGAAGATGGCACCGGTGTGGTACATACCGCTCCTGCTTTTGGTGCTGATGATTTCGAAACTTGTAAAAAAGCCGGCATTCCACTTTATAACCCTATTGACCGCGAAGGACGATTTACCGGTGAGGTAAAAGATTATGCAGGAATGTGGTTCAAAGATGCCGACAAGGAAATTGTCCGTGCCATTAAGGATAAAAACCGTATGTATCACCATGAAACGTACGTGCATAATTATCCTTTTGATTGGCGAAAAGGAACTCCGCTGATGTCTTACCCGGTTGAATCCTGGTTTATCCGCACCACCGACGTGAAAGACAAAATGGTGGAATTCAATAAGAAAATTAACTGGAAGCCCGAGAGCACCGGTACTGGCCGTTTTGGAACCTGGCTCGAAAATAATGTAGACTGGGCTGTATCGCGCCAGCGTTTTTGGGGCACACCCATACCTATATGGGTAAGTGATAAAGACCCCGATTATGTGGAGTGCATCGGGAGTGTGGAAGAGCTCAGGAAAAAAGCAAAAATCCCTGATGATGTGGATCTGGATATGCACCGCCCGCATATCGATGAGTTTACATGGAAGTGTCCGAATGGCGGTACTATGAGGCGAATTCCCGATCTATTGGATGTTTGGTTTGATTCGGGAGCGATGCCCTGGGCACAGTGGCACTATCCGTTTGAAAACAAAAAGAAATTCAAGGAAAATTTCCCTGCCGATTTTATCGCCGAAGGGGTTGATCAGACCCGAGGATGGTTTTACACCCTGCATGCACTCGGAACCATGCTGTTCGACAAGCCGGCTTATATGAATGTGGTATCTAATGGCCTGGTACTTGATGCCAAAGGCGAGAAGATGAGCAAGTCGAAAGGAAATACGGTGGATCCGCAGGAAGTGATTCAAAATTTTGGAGCGGATACCGTTCGCTGGTATATGATGTCGAATTCATCTCCGTGGGAAAACCTGAAGTTCAGTGAAGAAGGCCTGAATGAAGTTCAGCGAAAGTTTTTTAATACTATCATAAATACGTACTCCTTTTTTGCTCTTTATGCAAATATCGACGGGTTTACCTACTCTGGTTCGCCTATTCCAAGTTCTGAAAGAACCGAGATGGACCGCTGGATTATCTCGCGCCTCAATACCACCGTAAAACAGGTGGATGAATTTTTGGATGAGTACGAACCCACCAAAGCAGTCCGTGAGATGGAACACTTTGTGGATGAACTGAGTAATTGGTACATACGCCGAAGCCGTCGACGTTTCTGGAAAGAAGGCAAAAGCCTGGACAAAACGGCCGCTTATCAAACTCTTTTCGAGTGTCTGCTCAGTCTGGCGAAAATTATGTCACCCATCGCACCTTATATGGGTGAATGGCTATACCAGCGCTTGAACGAGGTAGTGAAACAGGATGAAGATTCTGTCCATACCTCATTTTATCCCACAGTTGAGGAAACTGCCATCGACAAACAGCTTGAACGCCGTATGGATGTGGCCAGAATTATTAGCTCCATTGTGTTACGGGTTCGAAATCAGATCAATGTGAATGTTCGACAGCCACTGAAAAAAATTATTCTTCCAATTGCCAGCGATGAACGAACGGTAGTTAATGCGGTGAAAGGCATTATTTTGGATGAGGTAAACGTTAAAGAAATTGAGTATGTGGATGATGATTCCGGTATTGTTAGTAAATCTGCCAAACCGAACTTCCCGGTACTTGGAAAGCGGCTCGGAAAGCGGATGAAAGCGGTTGCCAAAAAAATAAATCAACTATCTACCGAAGATATTACTAAATTCGAAGATGAAGGCGTTATTGAACTTCTTCTGGATGATGATGAAAAAGTAAGAATTTCATCAAATGAAATAGAAATTCAGCGAACCGGCCTCCAGGGGTGGTCTGTTGAAACAGAAAAAGGAATAACTGTTGCTGTGGATACAGAGCTGACCCCCAAACTGATTGAAGAAGGGTTGTCACGTGAATTCGTGAACCGCATTCAGAATATGCGCAAAGAGGCCGATTTTGAAGTGACAGACCGCATTGTGATCGGGTTCTCAGGTTCGGATATACTGAAAAAAGCGATTGAATCTTCATTGGATAATATCAAAACCGAAACACTTGCAGAAGAGATAAATACCAGTATCCTGGACGTATCTGATTTTGTCAAGACCTGGGAAATCGAGGGCGATGAAACCGAAATTTCGATACGAAGAACAATTAACAATTAATCATTAAGATTATGGCATCTTCAAAAGAAACCAAAAAAGAGGATAGAATTTCCCCCTACAACGATGAGGAGCTTGAGTACTTTAAGCAAATTATCGTGAAAAAACGGGATGAAGCTGAGCAGGAGCTCACTACATTGCAGAATTTACTACGTGAAAGCATGGAGAATGCATCCGATGAGTCAGCATACTCTTTTCACATGGCTGATGCCGGTACGGACGCACAGGAGCGGGAGAAAACGTATATGCTTTTTAACCGCACTAAAAAGTTTGTCCGGTATCTCGATGATGCACTTAAGCGTATTGAGAACAAAACATACGGTGTGTGTAAAGTTACCGGTAAGAAAATTGCCAAAGGACGCCTCGAAGCCGTTCCTCACACACAGCTCAGCATCGAAGCTAAATTAAAACGCCGATAAGAGTATATAGATTTGTCGTTACGAGGAAAAAAACTTACAGCACTTTTTATTCCTGTTATTTTGGTGGTGATCGTAGATCAGATCACCAAAAATTTAGTCCGAACGAATCCCGGCTTACACAGAGTAGAAGTGATCGAAGGCTGGCTGGCCCTTAATTTTACCAAAAATCCCGGCATGGCAATGGGCATGGATTGGCTTTCTACGCCTACAATCAGTGTAATTGCGATCCTTGCCACGATCGGGATTCTGGTTTACATTCTGATCACTCTTGAAAAAGCTAATTTTGCATACCTTATCTGCATGGGGCTGATTCTTGGAGGAGCCCTCGGTAATATTACCGACCGTATTTTTATGGGAATTGCAGGTGGTTATGGCGGGGTACTTCACGGGCATGTTGTCGATTTTATTCATTTCACACTTACTATAGGCGACTGGCCTGTTTTTCCATACATTTTTAATGTTGCTGACATTGCAATAAGCACATCTATAATTGTACTGATTCTTTTCCACAAAAAAATAATGCCCATAACAGAGGAGGAAGAGGAAACGGGACAAATGTCTGAAAGTGCAGACCTAACAGACGTGGCAACAGAGGATGATTCTGTTATGGTTTCCGATAACCCGAATCAGCAGACAATCAGCAATAATAAAAATGCCTGATTTTTGCGAAAAACAGACGCAAGGTTGTAGTCAGAGAAAATTTCGTGTTTCCTCCGTCAGCCTGAAGGAGTAATCAACTCCCTTTTTCAAGCGCATTATTCAGAAAGCGGGAAAATCCAACAACATCCTGATAGCCGCGGCGGCGGTCAATTACATTCCCGTCAGCATCCATAACTACCGTGAAGGGATAGGCAGTAACACCCATTTTGGAAGCAAATTCACGTTCACTCATCTCCTCTCCGTTAAATAAGAGCGTATTTGTGGAATGGCCGTTAACTTTTACAGGATGGTACGAGCGGTCGAGAATGGCGCGAACAGAAGGGGCCGGGTAGGTTTCACGGTCCATTTTTCGGCAAAATTGGCATCCTACTTCGTAAATATCAATCATTACGAGCCGGTTGTCTTGGCCAGCTTGTTCAAGTGCGGCTTCAAGCGGCATCCACTCCGGTGCATTTTCGATATCTTCAGGTATAATTTGTGTAAATGAAAAATAGGCGAAGATTAAAATAAAACCGGCAATTACGGAACCGATAACAGCTTTTCGTTTCATGATAGCTTACTGAAAATGGTTGAATTTTATTTCATTGTACCGGGCAGAGTTCGAACCAGTTTGGCAGCTCGTGCCGGGAGAGTTTTAAAAATAATGCAATATAAGAAGAATAATTCTCCCCAAATGTAATTTTGAAAACGTGAAATGAAGGATGATCTTGTATTGAATGTGAGAGTAGTAAAATAAAAAGTATACGATTCTCCATTAAAAAATTTAATTTCACAATAAAGAATTGGCGTTACATCCACCGTGCCATTTATTCGGACTGGCCAAGCTGCAGCGGTAAAATATCAATATGTTTCAGACATAGGTGTACCATGAAACTTAATACATCATCCATTGATGGATTCAGAAAAAGCCTGAGTTTGATTCTTAAATTATGCCTTTAAAAAGTCCCCCTTAGATAAGGGGGATTATGTGGGATGTTCAATATAATATTAAAAAATGGATGGACACCCCTCTATAATCTATCCGCCAGCAGGCGGAAGACTTTTTACTGAATAAATAAAACTGATTATGAATCGAGCTGAGTTTAAAAGATCAAGGAAGGGAACGGTTCTTAGAAAAGCATATCATTCTGTTGTATAGCAGCCAAATTTTTACCTGATAAACTTCACCTTTTGCGAGGCCAGGAGTACAGAGTCTGTGTAGTCAACTTTATGTAAAATTGATCATTAATATTTGATTACAGGGAGTTTTACAGTTTTCTGTAAAAATAAAAAATTCTTCTGCAACAGTATTAAAAACAAATACAAAAGCGGTAGTATTCAATTATAATGATTCACTTTTAATTTTTTTAACAAGATTTGCGAAATGAAAATTGAAAATTAATGTTATTCTATCATTATCCTATAAAAGAATTGAGTGATGAAACATAAGATTATAAAAATATCAGTAATTGTATTTTCTTTTCTAACCTTTCAAGCTTGCAGCAGTGATGAGCAGTCCGGAAGCGGACAGGGTCAGGTTGTTCCAGCAGTTGAAGTTGTTCAGGCACAGTTTGGTGGGCTGCCTCTCGAAGAGAGACTTAATGGAATTGTAAGAGCTGCGAATCAGGTAGATATCTATCCCAGAATTTCAGCTCCGATTGAAGAAGTATTTGTGCAAAATGGCCAGCTGGTGCAGCAAGGTGAACCGCTGATAAGATTGCGTGATACCGAGTACAGGGAAAGATTGCGTCAGGCTGAAGCAAGCCTGCGCATAAATATCGCCCAGCGCCGGCAGGCACAGGCTGCATTGGGAGAGATTGAATCCCAAATCCGAAGAGAACGAATTCTTCAGCAACGTGATCTGAGTAGTGAACTTGAAATTGAACAGCTTGAAGCACGGCTTGAATCGGCTGAGGCCAGCCTTGAGTTAGCTGAAGCACAAGTTGAACAGGCTCGTTCAAATGTAGAAGAACAAAATGATGCACTGGAACAGACCATAATAAGAGCACCGGTGAACGGAACGGTAGGTCAGAGAAATGCAGAAGTTGGGATGCAGGCAGGTGCTAATACAAGACTATTTATACTTGGTGACCTGACACAGTCAAAGGTTACAATAAATCTTACTGAACGGATGCTCGGATATATTACAACAGGGCAGGAAGTTCGTATTTTTTCTGAAAATATCAGGGATACGGTACTTGCGGGTGAAGTTTCACGAATCTCTCCATTTTTGGGAGCGGGAAACTTTAGCACAGAAGCCGAAATTGACATCGATAATCAGGATGGACTGCTGCTCCCGGGGATGTTTGTAACCGTGGATGTACTTTATGGTCAGAGCGAAGAGGCAACTATTATTCCGCTCAGTGCTATTTACCGGCATCCGCAAACCGGTCAGACCGGTGTATATGTGGCAACAAGTTTCGGAATGGAAGCAGAGGTTATCGAAGAGCTTGAAAATAACGGGGAAAGAGGCAGCCTGAGTAACCCGACCGATGTTGAATTTCTTCCGGTAGAGATAATAGCACGTGGAAGAGATGCCGCTGGTGTGGAAGGCATCAGAAGTGGTGACTGGGTGGTCACAGTTGGCCAGAACCTGCTCTCACGTGGAAGTAGCGGACAAGCCCGTGTAAGGCCTGTAAGCTGGTATAACATCATGCAAATGCAGCGATTGCAGCCACAGGATCTGCTCCGTGAGATTATGAATGGAAATGTAGCTGACCGTCCTCAAACAGGGTCTTAACTTAAAAAATCAGAACAAAAATGGGATTAACTGATACTTCAATTAAAAGGCCTATTGCCACCACTATGGTTTATCTGATTGTGGTGATTCTGGGAATTGCCGGTTTCCGATACCTGCCTGTTGATCTTCTGCCGCCTATCGAATTTCCGCGTTTATCCATTACCGTAGATTATCCGAATGTGGGACCGGAAGAGATTGAGGTGATCATTACCGACCAGATCGAAAACGCTGTTGCCGGTGTGGCAAACCTTGAAGAGGTGACCTCTCAGTCGGAAGAAGGCCGCAGTCGTGTTACACTTAATTTTACTCAAAACAGCAATCTCGATGAAGCCGCAAATGATGTTCGGGCTGCACTCGACCGGGTGAGAAGGAGTTTGCCAGATGAAGCTGATAATCCCAGAGTACGCAAATTTGATCCTAACGACTCACCAATTGTTATCCTTGGAGCTCAGTCTACACGGCCGCTTGATGATTTAACCCGGCTACTGGAAAGAGACATTACCAAACGGCTTGAGCAAGTTCCCGGAGTTGGTACAATTGATGTCTGGGGAGGGGTTTATCGCGAAGTGCTGGTAAACCTGAAGCGAGACCGGCTGATTGCGAGTGGACTGACGGCCATAGATGTCAGGAATGCCATTGTTGCGGAAAATACAACACTGCCTGGCGGGAATGTGAAAGATGGCCTTACTCAACTCTATGTGCGCACACTGGGAGAGTTTACCAATATTGAACAGATTGCCGAAACAATTATTACCAGGATTGANGGGAAACCGGTTCGCGTGAATGATGTTGCCACTGTAGAGGATGCCTATGCAGAGATCGGGCGGCTGGTGAGTGTTAATGACGAACCGATGATTCGGATGGGAATCCGAAAACAGACCGGTGCAAATACAGTGGAAGTGTCCCGGCTGATCCACAGGGAAGTGGAACGAATAAATAGTGAGCGAGAAGATGTTAACCTTCTTGTGGTTACCGATCAAAGCGAATTTATCCAGAACTCTATAAATAACGTACAGCAATCGGCCATGTGGGGGGCGCTTCTGGCGATTTTTATTCTGTATCTTTTCCTCAGGAATGGTTCCACAACGTTTATTATTTCGCTGGCCATTCCCGTATCGATCGTGGCAACATTCGGTCTGCTCTATTTTACCGGTCTCACTCTCAATCAAATGAGTTTCGGAGGGCTCGCACTTGGTGTTGGCCTCATTGTCGATAACGCTATTGTAGTGCTTGAAAATATCGTACGCCTGAGAAGCAAAGGTAAATCTCTGGCCGAAAGTTCACTTGTGGGAACCCAAGAAGTGGCAGGGGCCATTGTTGCATCAACAATTACAACATCAGTTATTTTTCTGCCCGTAGTATTTATGCAGACCCTCACCGGAACCATGTTCCAGGAGTTAGCGCTGGTTGTGGTATTTGCACTTGTTTGTTCCCTGCTGGTAGCACTTACCCTCGTACCAATGCTGGCAAGCAAGTTTATGAGTATTCGCCCGGACTCTGAGCTTACCGAAAAAGACAAAGGCCGGTTCCAGATATTTTTTGCAAAAGTAGAGGACAAATACAGCGGCTTTTTAAAAACAGCTATCCGAAACAAATATACTGTTTTCGGAATTACGGTAGTTTTAATAGCTGGAGCTGTGTACGGTGCCCGATTTATCGATACGGAGCTGGCGCCACAAACCGAAGCGGATGAAATCAGGATCGACTTTTATATGGCTGACGGAATGAACATTGCCGTAGCAAACCGCTATCTCGATGAACTTGTAGAAAAAGTTACAGCCATTGCCCCGATGGATCAGGTGAAATACATATCCACAGATGTAAGGCATGGTCGTGCACAGGTAGATTTAAACCTGATTGATGTGGCTGATCGAACCATCAGCTCATACGATCTGGCCGATCAGATTCGCGATCAGATTGAAGGAACTATTCCAGGTGGATTTTTCCGGGTTCAGGCTCAGAGCGGACTCTGGATTCTGAGGCGAATTTTTGGTTCCGGTGGTGATGAAGCAGTCCAGGTACAGCTCAGAGGGTACGACATGGACATCGCCAATGAACTTTCAGAGGAAATCCGCCGCAGAATGGAAAGAATTCCTGAAGTGCGTGGAGTCCGGTCCGATCGCGAAGAAGGACGTCCGGAGCAAAACATCATTTTTGATCGTGAAAAAATTGCTGAACTTGGCCTCTCGGCAAGGGAAGTAGCCCAGGCGGTTCAGGCTAATGTTGGAGGAGTCCGTGCCGGAGTGTATCGCGATGGCGGGGATGAGTTTCCCATTACAGTACGCCTGCAGGAACAAGACCGAATGAGTACGTTGGATATTGAAAATGTTTCAGTACGTTCGGCTGACGGACGTACTGTGCCTATTTCAACGGTAATTGACCAGCAGGCCTCCCGTGGCCCGGTTACGATCAACCGGATCAATGGCCAGCGAGTGACATTCATTACGGCCAATCTTGAGAGCGGGGTGCCTCTGGGTCAGGCTGTTCAGCGTATTCAGGCTGAGCTGTCTGATATAAATATGCCGCAAGGGTTCTCCATTGTGTACAGTGGCGAATATGAAGAGCAGCAGCGAGCCCAGACAGATTTTGTCATCTCCATTCTGATGGCACTCATATTAATTTACATGGTGATGGCCGCTCAATTCGAGCGATTTTTAGATCCCCTTATTGTAATGTTTGCTGTACCGGTAGCAGTAGTTGGAATTATACCAACTATGTTAATTACCAACACGACATTTAATATGCAAAGTATTATGGGAGTGATTATGCTCGTTGGAATTGTAGTAAATAATGCCATCGTGTTGGTAGATTATATCAACTTGATGAGGCGCGACCGTAAACTTGGTATATTTGAGGCCGTTGTAGAATCAGGAAGACTGAGGCTGAGGCCGATTTTAATGACTACATTTACAACGGTTCTGGCGCTTTTACCTCTCTCCTTCGGATGGGGTGCTGGTGGTGAAATCCAGGCGTCGCTTGCCCGTGTTGTAATAGGAGGTTTAACCGCATCCACACTGATCACACTTGTTTTGATTCCCGTTGTTTACATTACTGCTAACGGTATTATGGAATTTGTGAAGGAGAAAAAGGCGGAGTTTCTCACTTCCAGGCAGGAGGTTATTGCCCCTCAAACCTCTGCATAGGGTTCATTATTGAGCGTATTTGTGACCGGTTTGATTTAGCCCGCATTTCTCACTAAGAAATGCGGGTTATAGGTACCGATCGGATCGGGCACAAGCTTCTTTTTAAAGACAGACTATTTTTTCATTAAGCTTTTCTATATGACGAGATAGTGAAATCTTGGTTAATAGTTTTTCTATTAAGCGTTTGAGCCTGGCAAGTACTTTGACAAAGGTTCTGAAATATTTAGATCTTTATCAAAACAGAAATTTATTAGAAGGCTATCTGTCGTAATGATCGACTTGGATATGCTTTATTTTTCGATCAATTATGACCAATATACGGTGATTTTGGTGTTTAAAACAAATCTGGTTTTTATTATATAACTAATGTCAATTAATAATGCTTAAATGATTGTAAAGTTATCTAATCTGCATTAAAAAGCATCTGTTATAAGGGGGATGAGGGAATTATACAACAGGAGAGGTGTCTGCCTATTTTAATTACCGTGATAGATATATCGATGTTGTTATTCTATCTTAATAGTACATCAAATATGTTATTAATGTTTATCAATGTTATATTTAGTGTAATTATTATTAAATAATATCAGATAAAAAATTTTGAATATTATGCCAAGAAAGATAGGTTCTTTGACTCTCTATTCAGTTGATGATCTGCACGAATTGCTTGGTATCAGTAAAATGACGCTGCGTGCTTACCTCAGAGAAGGGCGCCTTAAGGGAAGAAAGCTTGGCGTACAGTGGTTTGTAACAGAAGAAGCGATTCGCGACTATTTTGATCAGGGACAAAATGAGAATGAGCAGCAACAGGAACCTGCTAAAAAAGAGAAAAAAATAAAATATGTTGTGCAAGGTGTGAACGATCTTGTCAGCGAAACTGAGGAGTGCAGTACATTAACTGAAACTTTGGATTGTCTCCACAGCCAGGCTATTATCAGTTTATTTCAGGTTCAAATTACGGATGCAGATACAGGCGAAATTCTTGAAATAGTGAAAGCCAGGGATTTTATCGACCGCTATGAAGAGTAATTTTGTTTGTTAATAAACGGAGAATCGAAAAATCAAAAAAATGAGCATCAGAACNGAGATTTACATATCACATCATGAGTAAACATATATGAGTATCCGTATAGTACAAGAAAAACGTAATTCAATTATTCTCCAATGAAATTTGAAGACACATCTCTACAGAAAATAGAGCTCGGTGACCAGCCGGCTGATCANTATTATTGCCTGATCGATTTNAGAATCAGNCCGAAGGGTTTAAATATCGATGAAATCAGGCTCACCGATCCGCGCAATATAGATCAGCAATTCCTTGAAAAAGGATGCCTGATGCTTTTTACAGGCGAAGAGATCGATGAGCTTTTGAATCGCGGAGAAATTGTAAAGAAAAAGATGCATAAATCCCTCTATAATCTTGCGATTCGGGAAGGGTATATTAAAGGTGGTAAATCAGAATAGTGTATTAAAAAAATTGTTGTTAAAGCTCAATTTGAAACGGTTCATTCTTTATCCACCAATGTGAGGCATGAAGTAATGTGCAGATAGTTTTCCCGTCTGTAATTTTTCCATCTTGAATCATTTTCAATGCCTGTGAAAAGGGAATCCGATGATTCACCAGGAATTCATCATCATCCATATTCTGGTTGTGTACACTAAGTCCCCAGGCCACATAGCTGTAGATAATTTCATCAGCATAACCGATTGCCGGAAAAAAAGAGCCTACCTGAATAAGGTGTTCACATTCAATTCCGCTCTCCTCAAAAAGCTCTCGTTCAGCTGTGGAATAAGCTGTTTCCCCAGGATCGATCTTGCCGGCTGGAACTTCAATAAATATTTTTCGTGGTGGATATCGAAACTGTTTCAAAAGCATGATAGTGCCGTCCTGAAAAACGGGAACAACCGCACTTGCTCCCGGGTGTTTAATCCACTCTCTCGTAGATGTGGTTTTGTCAGGAAGTTCAACTTCGTCGTAATAAACCTGCAACAGTTTACCGTCAAAAACGTGTTTTGAGGTAAGAGGTTTTTCTTCAAGTAAAGAAGAATTCTTTATGGGATTCGTTAAATCCTTATCTTTCATTTGTCTATATCTTGGTTAAAAAAAACGTATCATTAGAAGCATAAAAAAACCTAACATAAGAATTCTCTTATGAGAGAAGCTGAGAATGTTGATGGCAAGAAGATATTGGTAAAAGACGACATTTTCACTTGGTCGAATCTGATCTCATTTACTCGTGTAATTGTAGTAGTGCCGATTATTTATCTGCACTATATAAATGACTTTAACATCAATATGGCAATTATTCTGTTGATTGCCTATGGAGCCATTTCCGATTACCTTGACGGACTGGTTGCCCGCTGGCGCAATGAGATTTCCGAGCTGGGAAAACTGCTTGACCCGGTCTCAGATAAGCTGATGGCATTTTTTCTGTTTCTTTACACCGTAATTATCGGGTGGATACCGGTTTGGTATTTTGTAATCGGTGTAGCAAGGGATCTATTGATTATGGCCGGATCAGCCCATATCAAAAAGCACCGGGGAAAGGTGGCCATGTCGATTATGTCGGGTAAAATTTCTGTAAATGTTATGGCATTATACTGGCTTTCGGTATTTTTCTTCAGGGAGGCCGAAACGATTCATACGGTTTTACTAACCACTTCTGTGCTGATAATGGCCTACTCATTTATTGAATACTGGGTTCGGTATAAAAAAATTATGGCAGGTGCCGATTTTAATTGATGAAAATAGTCTGGCTTCCAGGATTTCCATCCGATTCTATTCAGTGAAAGTTAGTTTCTGATATACTGAATAATTGCCGTCTGTTTTTATAAAGAATAAATTTCAAAAATACACACTAATTCTGAAGTATGAGCTGGTTAGATAAACTTGGGCTGAAAAAGAAAGAGAAGCTTGAAAAAGGCGTAGAAAAGAGCCGTGAAGGACTTTTAAACAAAATAAGTAAAAGCATTGCAGGTAAAGATACTGTGGATGCGGCCACGCTGGATGCAATTGAAGATGCACTGATTACATCGGATGTGGGTGTAAAAACCACTATAGAAATTATCAACCGGCTTGAAGAGCGGGTCGCACGCGATAAATTTGTGACACAGGCGGAACTTCAGCAAATCATGAGAGAGGTGATAACAGCTCTGCTTAAGGAGAACCGGCCCGATCAGCCCGCTGAATTTGATGCCGGTTTTAATCAAAAGCCGCATATCATTCTAATTGTAGGGGTGAATGGAGTTGGGAAAACTACAACGATTGGTAAATTGGCCCATTTGTACAAAAGAGCAGGGAAAAAAGTGGTTCTTGGTGCGGCTGATACGTTTCGCGCTGCCGCAGTAGATCAGCTCACCATTTGGAGCGAACGTGCCGGAGTGCCTATTATACAACAGGGCCAAAATGCCGATCCAGCCGCTGTGGCTTTTGATACGGTAGCTTCGGCAAAAAAGAAAGGGGCAGATGTTGCCCTGATCGATACAGCAGGCCGTCTTCACAATAAAAAGTCGCTGATGGAAGAGCTCGGAAAAATTAAGAGAGTGATGGGCAAAGTGGTAGATGGGGCGCCGCATGAAATCCTGCTGGTGCTTGATGCATCCACCGGTCAGAATGCCATGCAGCAGGCAAAAGCATTTACCGATGTGGTGGATGTAACCGGGCTTGTACTTACCAAACTGGACGGTACAGCCAAAGGCGGAATTGTAATTGGTGTATCGAATGAGCTTAGTGTTCCGGTAAAATATATTGGGGTAGGTGAGCAAATAGAGGATTTACAGGTGTTTGAACGATCCTCTTTTGTAAACGCACTTTTCGGTTCCGAAATCTGACACACCTCAGCCACTGAAAACAGTGCTAAGACTTTACTATCTCATTCTGGTTCATTAACATTGACAAAAAATTACAATTGGAATGGTTCTTGTCAGTGTTAAAATTTGCTCAATTAGGAGTGGAATATATTGGTTAAAGTATATCACATTTTTAGTGACTAAAGCTGTTATTTTGCTTTGCTTTATTTCCTCTGTTAATTCTCTTCAGGCTTCAGATCTGACTGACAGTTTTGATGAAGCTTTGCAATTTTTCCATTATAAAGAATACAACCAGTCACTTGAAATTTTGGATGAGATTTCAGAAGAAATTTGCAGCCAGGAAGAGTACGCTGAAAAATGCGTAAAGATGTATGTAATAAATACAAATGTGCACCGGAACAGGAGAGAGTATGATGAAGCCGGAATTAATTGGGAGAGAGGCATTTCCATAGCAGAAGATTATCTCGATGAATATCATCCTTTATTTGTCAGGCTTTACACAGAACACTTTTATCTGAGCCTGGAAATCGATGAGACTGAACAGGCTGCTGAATTTGCACAGAAGGCTCTTGATTTTGTTGAAAAAGGAGAGATTACGGGAAGAATAAAAGCGATGGCTTATGTGGTTCAAGGGCGAATAAAGTCTGTGGGAGGGGATTTCAGAGGATCCATTGAAAATTATGACAGGGCTCTTGAGGTTCTATATAATGAGGAGCAAACCATTGATGTCATAAATGTATTAGCGATGGCTCATAATAACATTGGTGTGACGTACAGAAGGCTTGGTATGATAGATAAAGCCCTGGATCACTATGCCACTAATCTTGATATGGTTAGAGGAGCGTTTGGAAGTGATCATATTGAACTGGCTTATGCCTACAATAGTATGGGAACTGTCTATTTTTTGTATGGAGATTATGGAACTGCGGGGGATTATTTTTATAGATCAGCAGTTATTTTTCAGACAAATCAAGGTGATGAAAGTCCTGGTTATGCGACAGCTATTAACAATTCGGGTGCTTCATTTTACCGGATGAGAGATTTTGAAAGAGCTGCAGAGATGTTTGAAATGGCACAAAGGATCAAAGAAAATACACTTGGGCAAAATCATCCTGAAACTGCTTTAGGCTATTCCAATCTCGGCAGCATTTATACCGAAAATGAGAATTTTGAAAAAGCAGAGGAAAATTTTCGTCTTTCTATTAAAATACGTCGGGATTATTATGGTGAAGGTCATCCCAACCTTGCATCACCTCTGCTTCAGTTTGGGACTTTCTACATCAGGGTGGGGGATTATAATTTAGCACGAGAATTTTTGCATGAGGCCCTCGAAATCATTGAAACCAGTATAGGCAAGAACCATCCCGATGCGTGGGAAATAAGAATTCATATAGGCCGATCCTATATTGAAGAACAAAAATTTGAAGAGGGAAGACGATATGTTCAGGAAGCTCTTTGGATGATGATTGATGAGAGTGGAATCACACCCGGCCAAAATCCTGAAATGAGTTTGCTTTCTCACCCGGTACAGTTTTTATTCGCATTGCAGGTAATAGGTGACCTTCATTTAAAAAGTTATCTGACAGATAGTGTTGCAGGGCATTTATTTGATGCATTTTACTACTATGAGTTTGCAATTGATGTTATTGATTTTCTGCAGACAAACTTTCAGAATGAGGCGTCCAAGTTAAGTCTCATTGACCAGCATTATTCTATTTATACCAACTCAATCAAAGCAAGTTATTATCTGTATAAGGAAACCGGACAGGCGAGCTGGATCGACGAAATCTATCAGACCAGTGAAATGAGCCGTTCAAAAATTGCTCTCGAATTACTACAGGAGATGGATGCCAGAAGTGTAGCCGGGGTTTCTGAAGAAGTGCTGGAGAGAGAAATGGAACTAAACAGCCGAATGACAGGCCTTTATCAGCAGTTAAATACTGAACAGGCAAAAGGCGATGATGCTGATCAAGATTTCATAATTCAATATCGCGATTCAATTTTTTATCTGAATGAGGAGATTGTCCGTTTTATGCAGGGACTGGAGAAGCAATATCCTGCTTACTATGAGTTAAAATACGATCGTCAGCTTGCAGACAGGTATAAACTACAGGCACTTTTGAAAGAGGATGAAACTCTGGTGAAGTATGTAATAGGTGAAGAAGATATCTTTATAATAGTGGTTGACAGCGAAAATATTTCCGTAACTAAAACGAAAAAAGACGAAGATCTTGCTTATAATATTCGTGATCTGCGTGAGGGGGTTACAGCTGACAGCCTGGATGCCATCGTTAGAAATTCAGTATCTCTTTTTGAGCAACTTATAAGGCCTGTTTTATCTGAAATCCGAACAAACTCACTGATTATAGTTCCTGATCAGGAGCTCCATTATTTACCGTTTGAATTGCTTCTTTCGGAGAAACCGGGTCACAATGACTACAGCCGGTTTCCCTATTTAATTAAAAAGAAACAGATTAAGTATGCACCCTCGGCCACTATATTACAGCGAATGACGCAAAACCGCCCTGAGAGACCCAGAAATTTACTGGCAATGGCACCTTTTAATCAATCAGTTGAAGATTTTAACACTTATCAATCCATATCTGAGCGATATTATACAAATCTTTCTCCCTTGCCGCTCACCCGTTATGAAACACGTGAAATTGCATCACTGTTCAGGAAACGGCAGGGTCTGGCTGAATATATTTTCCCGAACCATACCGATATTTTATTGGACAAAAGTGCTTCGAAAGAGTTCTTGACCAACCAGTCGTTAAACAGCTATTCCTGGATACATTTTGCCACTCATGCGTTTGTGAATGAATCTCACCCGAACCTTTCCGGAATTGCATTTTGGGGAGACGAGGAGAATGACGGAATTCTATATTTGAATGAGATATACAATCTGCGGATGAATGCTGATCTTGTCGTACTAAGTGCCTGTGAAACCGGCATGGGAACAGCCTACAGAGGGGAGGGCTTAATAGGGTTTAGCCGTGCATTCATCCATGCAGGCGCAGCAAATCTTGTGGTTTCAATGTGGAGAGTAAACGATCAGCCCACCTCCGATCTTATGATTCGGTTTTACCGCTATATTCGAGAAGGACATTCGTATGGAGAATCGCTCCGAAAAGCAAAGCTTGATCTTATTGCACACCCGGATTATGCAGAACCCCGACACTGGGCGGCTTTTATTTTACAGGGGCGTTGATTATTAGTCAGTTAGCAAAATTGTGAGCTTGCAACTTCTGTCTGGCTGATTCTTTTTTTTGATATAATGTTCATTTTTTTATTGAAAAACTACTCAGCCTTTTTGAAATGATTAAGTCATAATGTTTTTTAATCAGGTTGCTAAAAATTTGAAATATTTATTTGTAGAATTCATCTCATCTTTTATCTTCTTTGGAGACTTTTTTAAAATATCCCTTAGAAATGATTTAAATAAATTTGCCAGCTATGGACTATTCAGAATTGGTCTATGCAATAAAAAACGGGGACACACAAACAGCAAACGAGCGATGTGCTGAGGCAATCCCAATCCTGAAAAAATATTTAATGTCAACCCTGGATGCTTCAAATGAAGATGCTGAAGATGCAGTGCAGGTAATGTTTGAATATGTGATACCAAAAATTCAGCAGGATGAAATTAACAGCCCATCAGGACTTCTCTCATATATGCTCACAGGCGCCAGACACAGCTACTACAAAATTTGCCGCGATTTTGATTTCGACCAATACGAAGAAATACAGGAGGATTTGGTATCTGAAGCAGAACAAGCCTGGAATCTGATCAATGAGGAAAAAGAGCTGATACTCGAAAAATGCCTCTCAAAGTTAAAAAATCATTACCGCGAACTGATAGAGTTTCTTTTTGATCATCCTGCGGCTGTTCCTGACGATATTGCCGAATATTTTAATATTTCATTAAATAATGCCTGGATTCGCAAACATCGTGCTATTCAGCAGCTGAACGAGTGTGTGAAAAAAATTTTTTAAGAAATATTGTAAGGAAATCAGAAAATCGGGTTCATACATACGAGAGGTTGTGTACTTCTGTATGACGCAATCAGGAGTTTAATACGGTTAAACATGATGTCTAACGAAAATAAAATTGAAATACTTAAAAAGATTGATCTCTTTATTCGCGGTGAATTATCGCAGGGTGAGATTGATGATTTATGGAAAGAGTTTCTCCAATATCCTGAGTACTATGAATGGTTTGAAACGGAACTGCATTTACGCAGTCTGATCAGAAAAGGAAAAAAACCGAATTTTACTGATAGCTCAGGTGATTCTGCGAAGTTTTATGCTCTGGGAGGCTTCAGGCCCTGGTTATTTGCCGCTGCTGCCGCTTTACTGATTGCAATAGGTATTCAGTTTTTTTCAATTGATCAGCAGCAAGCTCTTCAAAGAATGGCAATCTCATCAATCGAGTATACAGAACTGATGGGTGCTGAAGTACAACGATCAGAAGAAGAAGAGGCCGAAGAGATAGAAATCGCAATCAATCAGGCACTTGCTATTGCCTATGATGATCAACCGGCACTGGCCATACACCATTTCGGTCAGATTTTAGATCAGTCCCCTTCGGCTTATCAGAGATCGCTAATTGAAATGAATCTTGGAATTTTACATTACAATCAGGGGGACTATTCTTCGGCAAAAAGCCATCTTTTGTCTATTACCGAAATGGATAATTTACGAAGCCATACTGTTGAAAAAAGCTGGTGGTATCTTGGTAACACCTACCTGAATCTCGGTGATTTTGCAGAAGCCAGAGATGCAGTCTTTAAAGTATATGAAATGGACGGACGCTTTAAGAGTCCGGCACTGGAACTACTGAATAGACTGGATACAGAGCTCGGAAATATTTCCTCCGAGGCCCCCGCTCCACTGGAACGGTAATCTTTTTCGATACCGGCCAAGTTTATTCCGGTAATTGATGACTTTCCGAACTTTAGCCGATTTTTTTCAACCGAAAGTATAGCATTGAGGCGGCACTGGCCCGCATTTCTCGCCAAGAAACGAAATTCGGGTTCGTTTAATATTTACTGTGAGGTATCCTGGGTAACTGAGCTGTATGCCCGTGGTACAGGCTCTTTGAGTTCTTTGGTATGTGCCATGAGTAATTCATGACTAGCAATTTTGTTCTCTCCCTTTTTCCGTTTTATCCGTTTGTATTTTCCGTTTGATTTTAATTCCCATCGCAGGTGATTGTCGTGCAGATAAATATTTAACATATATTGAAGATATCGCTTAAGGGAAGGATGATCGATGGGGGCAAGAACTTCAACTCTGGCATCGAGGTTACGGTGCATCCAGTCGGCAGATCCGATGAAGTAGAGGTGTTGGCCATGGTGGTGAAAATAGTAACATCTCGAATGTTCCAGAAACCGGCCGATAACCGAATGAATCCGGATGTTTTCACTCAGGTTTTTTTTCTGGGGAATCAGGCGGCAAACACCCCTTACAATCAGGTCGATCTCTACACCAGCCTTTGATGCATCATATAATTTTTGAATGATTACTGGATCTTCCAGACTGTTCATTTTGGCGATGATACGCCCTTTCCTGCCTTCTGCCGCTTCATTGATTTCGGTTTCAATAAGTTCCATAATATTATTTCGAAGATATTTCGGTGCAACGAGCAATTTATTAAACTCCTGATCGGGTGCGTAGCCAGTTAACAGGTTGAAAACATCAGAAACATCACCGGCTATATGTTCGCAGCATGTAAAATAACCCAGGTCTTCATATAGCTGAGCGGTATGAGGGTGGTAATTTCCTGTACCGATGTGAACATACCGGCGAAGGCCTTCATCCTCTTCTCTTACTACAATAGTTAACTTAGTATGAATTTTTAGGCCGGCCATCCCGTAAGAAACGTGCACACCCGCTTTTTCAAGACGTTGTGCCCAGGTGATATTTAGTTCTTCGTCAAAACGGGCTTTTAATTCAATAAGGATAGCCACCTGTTTGTCAGTTTCAGCAGCACGAATAAGTGCATGCATCAGGGGAGAATCGCTGGAAGTTCTATAGAGTGTTTGTTTGATAGCAAGTACTTTTGGGTCGCTGGCTGCCTCTTCCACAAAACGTTGTGTGGAGGTTTCGAAGCTGTGATAGGGATGGTGAACGATAAAATCACCATTGCGGATTACATGAAAAACACTTGGCCTCTCTTCGTCAATTGGATGTCGAAAAACGGGATGAAGTGTGGGTGTCCAGGGATCAATTTTAAGTTTTTGGAATCCTTTTAAACTGGAAAGCTGAACAGCATCAGCAAGGCCAATCGGCCCCTCCATTTCAAAAACTTCGTGCTTGCTTACCTTGAGCTGTTTGATAAGATATTTTTTTATATCAGATGGCATATTTTTGTCGATTTCAAGTCGAACCACTTCGGCAAAACGGCGCTCCCGAAGCTCATCTTCAATCATTTCAAGCAAATCGTCTGCCTCTTCTTCGTTGCGCTCAAGATCGGCATTTCGTGTTATCCGAAAAACGTGAGCTGAGATGACTTCCACACCGGGAAAAAAACGTGAGATTTTTTCATCAATCAAATCTTTAACAGAAAGCAATACAGCCTTTTCTCCTGTATTTTCAAGCTCTATCCAGCGCGGACGATTTGAAGGAATTTTTATTCTCGCAAAAAGTTGCTCCCCATTTTTTTTGTTTAGAAGTTTAATGCCCAGCGAACGGCTTTTGTTTGATATAAATGGAAATGGATGTGCCTCGTCAACTGCAAGAGGAGTAATAATAGGATAGAGTTGTTTTTCAAAATATTGATCAGCTTTATACTTTAAAGAGTCATCGAGCTGGGAGTATTCTTTGATCAGAATACCATTTCTTTCGAGGCCGGGCAGCAAATCATTCAGAAAACATCCCCTGTAACGCTTTATCATTTTCAGAACATCCTTGCGAATTTTTTTTAATTGTTCTTCAGGAGTTTTTCCATCTATAGTCAGTTCGGTTAACCCTGCGTGAAGCTGCCTTTTCAGGCCTCCTACTCTCTTCTGAAAAAATTCATCAAGATTGGAACAGACGATACCAATAAATTTTACCCGTTCAAGAAGCGGAACTTCCTTCCTTTCGGCTTCGGCAAGAACACGCCAGTTGAATTTAAGCCAGCTGAGTTCATAATTGTCAAAGTAGTCACTGCCGAAAATTTTTAATTCATTCTGGCGCATATCTTTTGGCAATTCTTTTTGAGGAAGATATTCATTTATATCTGGTTTGATTTTCTTTTTGCTTTTTTTTGCAATGTCCAGGTCTTCAGGATCTATCTGAAACTGATCCGGTGAAAAGGATTTATCCGGCATAATTTCTCTATTCTGTGATTAACTGTGAATTGTGATCGCATATCTTGCTGATATTATATTAAACGTAATGTAACCATTTAATTTGTAATACTTTATGAGCCTGATCAGGGATCTTTATAAAATACAACATGTTTTTCTCCGAAATTTACTCCTCAATTGCGTTAAATCTAAAAAGGCTCTTCTGTTCATAAAAAGCTATGGAGAGTAAGTGTACAATGTTTTTCACCTGCCCTGATAAATTTTCCTGAACCTCGAAATTTCAACAAAGTAGGTAGCGTAGCATGGCTTAACTGAGCCCAGAACGCTTTCGGGATTAGTGAGATATATGGTTTAGACTGAATGATTCACAATTCAATCCATTTTTACAAGAAACGCATATATTGAAAATGCACAATTAATCAAACAAGCAGAATTGTAGTGTACCCAGTTTCAAAAGAATGAATGATAACTGCAATTCAGGATGAAGTTAAGTATTATTGTGTAAACACAGTTTTAACATTAACAGGAAACGCTGTTTTGCAAAATCCTTTGTTGAACCCGGAAGAGAAAGATCATGCGCTTGAAGAAAATCTGCGCCCATCCACTCTTCAGGAATTCGTAGGTCAGAAGAAAGTTATACAAAATCTGTCCGTTTTTATTCAGGCGGCCAACAAAAGAGGTGAGGCGCTGGATCATGTAATTCTTTCCGGTCCTCCCGGCCTGGGCAAAACGACTCTTGCCTATATTATTTCACGCGAGATGGGAGTTCAGATCAAACCAACTACAGGCCCTGTTCTCGAGAAGCCCGGCGATCTTGCCGGATTACTCACAAATCTTGAAAAAGGTGATGTTCTTTTTATTGATGAAATTCACCGGCTCAATCCGGTTGTGGAGGAATATCTCTATTCAGCAATGGAAGATTACAAGCTGGATATTGTGATCGACTCAGGCCCGAGTGCCCGCAGCGTACAAATTGATTTAAACCATTTTACCCTGGTGGGGGCTACCACCAGAAAAGGATTGCTGACTGCACCCCTGCGAGCGCGTTTTGGAATAGATATGCGGCTGGATTATTATGATACTGAACTTTTACAGAGAATTGCCCTTCGCACGGCCCACATTCTTAATTTCGGAATAACGGAAAGCGGAGCCTTTGAAATAGCCCGCCGGAGCCGCGGAACCCCGCGTATTGTAAACAAACTGCTTCGCCGCACTCGCGATTTTGCGCAGGTGGACGGCCTCGATAGTATCGACAGCAAGATTGCCGATAAAGCATTGAATGCGCTTGATGTGGATCAAAACGGACTTGATGATATGGATATACGTATTCTAACAGCTATCATCGAAAATTACAAAGGCGGTCCGGTTGGGTTGGGTACACTTGCGGTTGCAGTTGGTGAAGATAAAGGTACGATCGAAGAGGTATATGAGCCTTTTTTAATTAAAGAGGGGTTCTTACAGCGAACACCCAAAGGAAGAGTGGTGACTGCTAAATCTTATGGATATTTGGGAATGAGCAGGAGCGGGGATCACGATCTATTCAATTCTTGACACTTTCTGGAAAAAAATCTTGCATTTCAATTTTTTTTGGCCGAACTTTATTGGTATGAAAAACTGCACACGATTCTTAAACACATTTCTTCGCCGTCGCCGCCCTTTGGGCGTGTGATTTTTGTGTGTAGGTATTGCCTACAATGGACTTAATCACAAGCCTCGATAAAATAAGTTATCGAGGCTTTTTTTATGCTTTCTCATTTTACAGAATGCTCTCTCCACAGTCCTGAACCCAACCCAACTTTTTCCTAAACTTTCAATCAATACTACCGTAATAAAATGAACCATCTTTTAACTATTGGAGAACTTGAACCGACGATCATTCAGGCAATACTGGACCTGAGCCTTGATTTGGAAGAATCGGGAGAACCGATTCTGAAACAAAAAAATGTCGGGTTTGTTTTTGAAAAACCCTCTCTTCGAACCAAAATAGGTACCGAAGTGGCTATAAACCAGCTTGGCGGGGATGTGGTTCAGATAGAGGCGGATCTGCTGCTGGCTAATGGAAAAGCTGTTCCATTTACCTGCCGGGAATCGCTTTATGACGCTATGATGAATGTTTCTCAGTGGTGTGACGCTGTTTTTGCGCGGGTCTATTCTCACACCACGCTTGAAAAAATGAAACAATACGGCACCATTCCCATTGTCAATGCACTTTGCAATCTGCACCACCCGATGCAGGCACTGGCTGATATGTTAACCATACAGCAGGAGTGTGGTAAAGACCAGCCGCTCAATATCTCTTTTGTAGGTGATGCAAACAATGTTGCTTTTTCACTTACTGAAATCGGGTTGATGATGGGGCACACCGTTATTTTTTCCGGACCGAAACTGTATTCCTGGAGTGATGAGAAAGAGAGTTATTTTGGTCAGCTTGCTTTGAAATACGGTGGTAAATTTATCAGAACAACCGATCCAGCCGAGGGGGTTTACAATGCTGATGTAGTTTATACCGACACATTCGTCTCAATGGGTGAAGAACACCTGTTTGAAGAAAAAATCAGGCATTTTCAGCCCTACCAGGTGAATGAGAAGCTCTTTTCAAAAGCAAAATCCACAGCAGGATTTATGCACTGCCTGCCTGCCCACCGGGGTTATGAAGTGACAGACGGAGTAATAGACCATAAGAATTCCTGGGTCTATCAGCAGGCCAAAAACCGGAAAGTTGTTTCAAAAGGTGTGTTTGCACTGTTGCTGGATGAAAAACTCAAGAAGAATAAATTGAATGGATTGAAAAATCAATCAGTAAAAACGAAACTTACTGCAGGCAATTAAAATCTGCAATTGAACAAATTAACATAAACTCAACATTTATAACTGAACTGAACCATGGAACAGAATACCAATTATAAAAAAGTAGCCTCTCACGAAGCTGAAAAGGGAACCTTCAGCACCTGCCTGTTACTTTATTCCGGCGGACTCGACACCAGTGTTATGCTGAAATGGATTGCCGAGGAGTACGACTGCGAAGTGATTGCCCTTACGATCAATATTGGCCAGACTGCTGATGATCTCGATGCGATCAAGAAAAAAGCCCTGAAACTGGGTGCTAAAGATGCCATTGTTTACGATGCGAAAGATGAATTTGCCGAACTCTGTATGGAGGCCGTGAAAGCCAATGCTGATTACCAGGGTGGGTATGCGCTTGGTTGTCCGCTGGGGCGGGTGATGATTTCACAGCTGGCTGTTCAGTTTGCCTCGGAGTTTGGTTGTGAAGTGATCGCACACGGTTGCACAGGCAAAGGCAATGATCAGGTTCGGTTCGAAAGTTATATTACCACACTCAACCCAAAACTGAAAATTATCGCTCCGGTCCGGGAGTGGGGGATGGGAAGGGAAGAAGAGATTGCCTACGCTATTAAAAATGGAATCCCCGTGGAACAGACCAAGAAGAGCCCATACTCCTATGATGAAAACATGTGGGCCAACACGGGTGAAGGCGGTGAGATCGAAAATCCGAATCTTATTCCCCCGCTTGAAAATATCCTGAAATGGTGCAACACTCCACAGCAGGCTCCCGATAAAGAAGAGCTGGTGAAAATCGGTTTTGAAAAAGGTGTGCCGGTTTCAGTCAACGGAATTGAGTATGAAAAAAAAGATCTTGTGATGATGCTGAATGAGATCGGTGGTAAGCACGGGGTTGGGTATTTCCACCTGATTGAAGACAGGGTAGTGGGGCTGAAAGTGCGAGGAGTTTATGAAAATCCTGCTGCTCATATTCTCATTCAGGCTCACAAAAACCTGGAACAACTGGTATCAACCCGGGAAGAAAATGAGCTTAAAACTCTGATGGATCAGAAGTGGGCATACCTGTTATATGGTGCAAAGTATTACGAGCCGGTGATGGACAATATCCGGGCATATATCAACGAACAGAATACAAAAGTGACAGGAGAAGTAACCGTACGACTTTATAAAGGAAACTGTGAGGTTGTTTCGCTCAATTCACCATATTCTCTGTTTGATGAAAACCTTGCAACATTTAATAAATCAGCCGCATTTAACCAGAATGCTTCTGCCGGATTTATCGAACTGTGGAATCTGCCGCAGAAAACAGCATACCAGCTGAAGCAAACTGTAAAAAAGGAAGTTGTTTAAAAGTGGGTAGTGTTGTGTTGAGAGTAACAAACCCGCATTGTTTCCTTGTCATCAATGGCAGTAAGAATGGAATTATGCAGCCTTTTTGAAGAAAAAACATTGCGGGTTATCCCGTCAAGCTTGCCGGGAGGAATCACTGTGCTCTCACAATAAATATGTGAAACGTAATTGTGCCATATGATTTGAAGTACTTTATAAAACAAAGTTGAAATCTTTAATAAACAGCCCCTGTATTTCTGCTGCCTGACTTTATTTTCCACTATTTTTGAGTGAATATTAATACATGAATCCGTAATCCCAAATAATGAGCAAGCTCTGGCAAAA
>SL_3KL_010_SEDDRAFT_10000264_pt1 | contig 39842 bp, 35 predicted proteins | sample SodLakKL_010_SED_2_FD_10381 | JGI IMG/M metagenome (IMG submission 10381) | reverse complement strand
TCCGTTCACAACCAATCGCCGGCTTTTCGGCAGTCAGGTTTTCCCTTCTCTGACCAAAAATCAGCCGACCCTTTTACCGGTCGGCTTTTTAGCGACTCACTCAATATATCATCTCAGCTTTTTTGTGTCAATAGAAAAACCAAAAGTGCTGCCAATAAAAACAGAAGCCTTCAATCATCCAGGCTTCTGTTAAATGAACAGCATCTCTTTAAAGATCTCAAATTAATAAAACCCTCAGTTAAACTGCATCCATTCCTGCTTTTAATGCATTTTGATTCAACTCAAGAAAACGCTCTTTGATGTTTTCTTTTAGTACAATATCCCACTCCATATCAGAAATATCCATTGCCTTTAACAGTGCTCCGAGCAGCACAATGTTTTGAGCTTTAATGTTCCCAAGCTCTACAGCAATATCTGCTGCTTGAACAACTGTCAGGTTTTCAACTAATTCTTTTGCATCTTCCAATATTTGATTGGGATAAGGAATTTTACCTGTTAAGGATGGTACAGATGGAATAGCATAATTATTCACCACAACCTTCCCATCAGTTTTCAGATAATCTAACCAACGGTATGCTTCCATTTTTTCAAAGGCTACAATAATATCTGCCTGTCCTTTTCCAATAATGGGAGAATGCACTTTATCGCCAAATCGAACCTGAGTAGTAACACTTCCTCCTCTTTGAGCCATACCATGAACCTCAGACATTTTCACATCATATCCTGCATTGATTAACCCTTGAGAAAGAATCTTGCTGGCCAAAATAATCCCTTGACCACCTACACCCACTAATAAAATATTCTTTGTCTCTTCCATCTTATTCACCCACCTTTTCAATCGCTTTGAATGGACAAACTTGTAAACATACTTCGCAACCTACACACATGGTCGGATCAATTTTTGCTTTTTCATCGAAAGAAATCGCAGGACATCCGACACGCCCACAGACTTTACAAGTTGTACACTTTTCTTCATTTACTTTACAGATGGTTTTCTTAAGATCAAACTCTTCTATATCTTCCTTTGAAAAGTTTTTTAATACACAGGGCCATCGTGTAATGAGTACTGAAGGCTCATCAGAAGCTAATGCACGGTCAAGTGCTTCTTTGCTCTCTTTTAAATTGTTGGGATTTACTGTTTCTATATGTTTCACACCACATGCTTTTACAACAGAAGCAATATCAATTACTGGAGCTTCTTCTCCCATTAAAGTATATCCTGTTCCAGGATTTTCCTGGTGGCCAGTCATTCCGGTGATTCGATTGTCGAGAATCACTGTTACAACGTTCCCTCGATTATATACGATATCAAGTAATCCTGTGATCCCACTATGGAAAAAGGTGGAGTCTCCAATTACACCAACAACTTTTTTGTCAATCTTATTTTTGTTGAATGCGACTTGTGCTCCATGTCCCGCACTAACACTTGCGCCCATGCAAATACATGTATCCATGGCATTTAGCGGTTCTGCAGAACCCAATGTATAACATCCGATGTCTCCTGTCACCATAATATTTTTCTTTCTTGAAAGCTCGTAGAAAAATCCTCTATGGGGACAGCCTGCACACATTACCGGAGGTCTTGGAACAGCTTTTTCGGCTTTAACCGGTAAAGTTTCTGCTTTTGTTCCCTTCAAAGCCTCCTCGATAACATGGGGGCTCAGTTCACCGACATTGGGTATTTTTTCTTTTCCGATGCACTGGATACCGTTGGCTTTCATCTGTTCTTCCATAAAAGGTTCTAATTCCTCGATCACATAAAGGGTATCTACTTCCTTTGCAAAAGATTTAATCTTCTCCATTGGTAGAGGATAGCTGAATCCAATTTTAAAGTATGAAGCATCTTCACCGAACACTTCTTTCGCATATTCATAAGCAACTCCCGATGTGATAATTCCAATTGTTTTATCATTCCACTCGATTCGGTTCAAAGAAGTCTCATTGCTGAATTTTTCAAGTTCGATTAATTTCTTTTCAAGCAGAACATGCAATACCCGACCATTTGCCGGAGTCGCGACATATTTTTTAATGTTTTTTTCATATGGCTTAACCTTATCTCCAACTCGATCTTCAAATGATACAGGTGTTTTACTATGACAAATTCGTGTAGTAACCCGTAACATTACTGGCACATCAAACTTTTCACTAATTTCAAAGGCTTCTTTTGTAAAATCCTTTGCTTCCTGGGAATCACTGGGTTCAAGCATCGGAAATTTAGCGTGTCGGGCAAAGTGTCGGTTGTCCTGCTCATTTTGAGAACTATGCATTCCGGGGTCATCTGCTGAAACAAAAACAAACCCGCCGTTCACACCTGTATAAGCATATGTGAAAATTGCATCGGCAGCTACATTAACACCAACATGCTTCATTGCAGCTAAACTTCTTGCTCCGGCAATTGAAGCACCAATAGCGACTTCCATAGCAACTTTTTCGTTAGGTGACCATTCACTGTAAATATCTTCTTTGTATTGCGCCATGTTTTCAAGAATTTCCGTGCTGGGCGTTCCCGGATATGCAGCGGTAACAGTAACCCCTGCTTCGTAACATCCTCGGGCGATCGCCTCATTCCCTGTCATTAAATGTTTCACTGGCTTCACTCCTTCTTTTATAATCATTCAATGAAATTTCTATTTCAATGCCTCTTATACAGAGGCTGAAATAACACTTCCCAATGCGATGGAATAGAACTTGGTTAGTGCGGAATCAGCTCTTGATACAAGAACGATTGGAACCTTTGCTCCCATTATGATCCCTGCCGATTCTCCCCGTGCCATATACGTCAGAGCTTTTCCAATTCCATTCCCGACTTCAATTGTTGGTACAAGAAGAATATCGGTTTCTCCGACAACCGGACTTTGATATCCCTTAATTTTAGCCGCTTCTTTCGATACCGCTAAGTCAAATGCGATAGGACCCTCAACATAGACATCATCTCCATACTTTCCTTCCAGTCCACGGTTCTTTAGTTGTTGACCATCCAGAGTCGCAATCATTTTTTCACTCGGTTTTTCTTTCGCAGCAAGGGCGGATACCATAATATTATTATTTCCTAAAGCTTTTGCAACAGCTAATGAATTTAATAGTATATCCTCCTTTTGTTCTAAGGAAGGTGTAATGTTCATGCCTCCGTCAGTCATTAGTAAGAGCTTATGATAGGTTGGCACCTCATAAACCATTACATGACTTAAAAGTCGGTCCGTTCTGAGACCAAACTCTTTGTTTAATAGAGCTTTCATAAAAATTGATGTGTCTATTTTCCCCTTCATGATAAAGTGACCTCGACCATCTTTAATTAACTTAGCAGATCGCTCCGCTGCTTCAGTAAAATCTTTTACATCAATGATTTCCATTTCATCCAGGTTTAGTTTGATTTTTTTTGCAATTTCTCTAATTTCTTTTTCATCTCCAACGAGAATCGCATCAATTAAATTTGAAGCTTTCGCTTCTGCCACTGCCAATAGAACATCTTCATCCTGAGCTGCAGTTACAACCAAGGTCATTTTCTTTTGCTTTTGGGCCCGGGCTTTCAATTCATTTAACGTTTTGATCATTTTCTCACCCCGTTTTAATAAATTTGTTTAACGTTTAAAATTTTTTAATAAGTTTCTAGGTTTATTTTACACGTTTTTTGCCCTTATTTCCAGTCAAAATTCGAAAAAGTTACAATGTCTGTTGATTTTCATAGTATTCCACTTGTTTTTCGCAAGCTAAGCTTACTTGATCCTCCGGTTCTAATGCCAGAGATGTGTCAATAAATTTCCTTGCATTTTTTAGATCTCCCTTATCCAGATAAACCATTGCAAGGTTGCATGGAATTTCATGGCTGTACGGATCCATCTTCATGCCTTTCTCTAAATATTCAATTGATTTTTCATGTTCTCCCATACCGGCAAAAGAAAGACCAATTTCAACATAGGGATCCGCTAATTTCTTCTCTAATTCAATCACCTTGTGAAAGTAAGTAATTGCAGCGGGATAATCCTGGATTTGACGAAGAGCGAGACCAATGAAAAATAAAAGATTCCACCAATCAGGATAACGCTCCTCCAAAGGACGCAATTTCTTTAGACCTTCATTGCTTTTTCCATACAAAACGTAGTGGTACCCCTGCTCATATTGCACTAAATCTTCAATTTCCCGTAAAAGGGTGTTCGTGTGCTCTTCAAGATGCCCCTCTAGACCCAGCTCAATTCCTTTCTCCCATATCTTTTGCGCTTTGACAAATAAATTTTCATCTTTATAAAGAAACCCCAGGTGATAACAGGGCAAAGCAAATTCAGGATCCTTTTTAAGTATCATTTCAAGTTTAATTTTTGCCTCTTGCTTCATTTCTTCCCTCAAAATTTCTTCATTCTGACTTTCTGCAATATCCAAAAGTGAGATACCGTAATTAAACAGACTTTTAACTTCATCCGGTCGATAAATTGTAATTCCGCGAAGAAGGACTAATGCTTTCACCTTCTGACCTTGATCAAAATATTGGTTGCTTAACCGAAGCAAATACTCTGAAACATCAATTCCTGAGGAATCTAAAAGAATCTTATATTCATCATTCCTGTGAAATTCAGGATCAACACCGAAAAGAAAACCAATCCCCTTTATCATCCCTTCTGTTGTTAATTGAATTTCACTGTTTTCTTCGCTATAGCCTGCTTTGAAGTCCTCCATCAGAAATGGAAGCTCGATAAGCTCACCTCTTTTATGACCACTGTTAATTTGATTAAAATCGACCTCCAAAAAAGTTAATTCTTTTTCATGCTCTTGAAAAAACGTATCCATTCTTTGTTGCATATTGATCCCTACCTTTATAGAATTTTATGTAGAATCACATCGTCAACAAACCTTTGTTGTTTCTCAGAATAATGATGCATCACCACGGAGCCACCGATTGTAAAACCGCAGGACAGTAAAGTATTTAATGAAGCTTTGTTATCGCTGTAGACATAAGTTCTTGCTATGATGACCCCTTCATTTTTCAAAACCTCTAAGGAATAAAGCGTTAGATTTTTCGCAATGCGGTGCCCGCGGTAATCCCGATCAATCGCTGCTGTAATAAAGGCACTATGATGTTTATAAGTATTCCCTCTTTTCCCGCGGAAAACCCCAATAATTTTTCCTGTCTTTTGATCTTTTGCAATGGTGATAATAACATTCGGATCAAAGATCCATTCATTAATTTCATTCTCATCTTTCACATGGNTAAAACCCACTTGAGCCTCTTCTGTTTTTAAATCCCGGAANAAATTAAAAACATCCGTCACGTCTTTCTCTTTTGCCACTTCATAGCGAATTTCCAAAGTTGTCAGCTCCTCTCGATTTAAACTTCCCGCATAAATAGCCGCTTTCTTCGACTACTTGTGTTTAGAAGCTTATAAAGGTATCCTCTATAGATCATCATGAACGAAAACCAAAGCTGTCCTATTAAATAGACAACCAGTCCGAAAGGTCGGTTAAAGATAATTCCGATAGAAATGTCTGTGGTGAAGATCCCGGTGATCACATCTCCGGTGATCAGAATCAATCCTCCGATTAAAATAGTATTTGGTAGATACCATTCAACCCAATGCTCTCTGATGAACTCCACGGAATACTTAATGCTTTCCCATGGATGGTAGGATTTCTGATAGATCGTTTCAGGCAAGGCATTAAATAATATAACAAGCATAAAATTTAAAATAAGATTATAAGCCACAGGCCCGAAGGCTCCTGCAAGTATGGGCCGCACAAAGAGATCCAGCCCCAATGAAACAACAAAACCTATAAACAGAACAGTCCATATTTTCCTAAGATATATCAAAAAACCTTCCTTAAAATCTTTTAGCGTTAAACGATCGTACTCAATAATGCAGTTTAGTAAATAAAGGTAATTTGAAATTAAAGCACTGCTTAATATAAGCATGATGATTCCGCTTAGTATCCAAAAAAATGGTAAAATAAATGAAATCAAAATCAAAATCGACGAATAAATAAACCCTGTAAACATGATTGGAAAATGTTTTATAAGGCTTTTTATACTTCTTTTACCTGTGTCCTTTGTGATAAACCATAAATCTGTTATCAAACTCATTAATCTGCCTCCTTCAATTGTTTGATCTCAAATGCATTTTTATAACCAACATCAATTAACGCAACGCATATCGACGAATTAACCTTAAACGGTTTTGCGGTGGATTCCAGATCGGCCAACGGAAACTCCAGAATCAGGAATTCGACATTTTTCATGATCTTCTTTGTCGATTCATCTTTATAATGGGGCACATAAAGGATTCGATTTTGGATCTCTTTTAAAAATTCGTGGGCTTCCTCTTTAGAAAAGAACATTCGCTTTTCATCTGTTGTGAACGTTTCTAACTCTGGTAGAATTTTCCGCTGTTTATTTTCAATCACATAGTCTAATCGTAGCCGATTGACGAAAAAATTTCGATCCTTGAATTTTTTTTCCTCAAAATATTCCAATAAAATACGATAAAGCTGATCTCGACTTTGCGCGAATCTATCATATTCCCTGTTCCTCCAAAATTCAGAGAAATCCTCATAAAATCCGAATGGATTTTCAGTGTAATGTTCTGCGATTAAATAGGATAGTGATCGACGGAACCGGTGTTCATTCATGTATCTTTCCAATAAATGAGCAATTTCTTTCAAGCGCAAGAGGTCTCCATAGTTTATCCATTTGTTTTCCAACACTTCATAGGGTGCTTTATCATCAAATACATACCCAAATTCTTCCCGACGCTCTCTGAGTTCGGAACCTTTAAGTAACTTTAAGAAGCCCAGTTGCAGTTGATCCCCTCCCAAAGAGTACACTTGATTAAATGAGTGGCGAAAGGTGTAGTAATCTTCATAGGGTAAACCTGCAATAAGATCTAAGTGGAGATGTATGTTGTCCATTTTCATCACTTTATGCAAAGGTTCATATAGTCTAACAAAAGGAATATTCCTCCGGATTGTTTTAAGAGTTTCAGGATTGGTTGATTGGATTCCTGCCTCAAATTGAAACACCCCTTTGGGGACTTTCCTGAAAAATGAAAGCATCTCCTCATCGAGAAGTTCTGCAGTGATTTCAAAGTGAAAAATGGTGATTCCATTGTGATGTTCCAAAAGATATTGCATAATCTCCAATGCATGACTTTTACAACAGTTAAATGTCCGATCCACAAACTTCACCATTTTAACTTTTTTATCCAGGAAAATTTGAAGCTCCCTCTTTACTTTTTCCAGCGATGCATATCGAACACCTTTAATCGTTGAGGATAAACAATAACTACACTGATATGGACATCCTCTTGTGCTTTCATAGTAGTAGATTTTATTTCTATTAAAAATTTCTCCAAGATAAGGAAAAGACAATTCATCAAGGGGCAGAGAATAGGAATTCCCAGGATTGCTGAAGATTTGTCCCTTTGCTCGGAAAGATATCCCCTGACAAGCATGATAATCTTCATCCCGGGCAAGTATTTCAATAAGTTGAGCAAAAGATTCTTCAGCTTCGCCTCTTATAACAATATCAATATAATCTTGGTTTTTCATGATCTCTTCCGTATCAAAGCTTACCTCAGGTCCTCCTGAAATTATTACCGTTTCAGGCAAGATTTTTTTTAACTGCCTTCCTAACCGATGAATTATCTCAATGTTCCAGATATAGCAGGAAAAAGCAATCACATCGGGTTGCTCTAAATAGAGATCCTTTAAAATCTCCTCTTCATACTGGTTGATCGTATACTCTTTTATTTGTGCGTTTAAATCATCCAATCGAAGGGAATGGTATAAATATCGAATGGCCAGATTTGTATGAATGTATCTTGCATTAATACCGACTAATGCTATATTCATGGTTATTCTCCTTTATCTTCTTTACGAGGATCCCTTTACAAGGTTTCCAGGTCTAATTATAGCATATTCTAATTCTCTATGCATAAAGGCGCTTTATTAAATCTCTATTAATTCCCTTGTAAGGTAATATATTTTCTTATATAATAGAATTCAAATAAAAAACATGAAAATCAGATCATTTATAGAAAGGCGGAAACAATGTTACCTCAAACCCACATGATAATTTCAGAACATGTTTTTAGAAACACGGAAAAAGCCTTAGGTTTTTCACTTCATAAAGCCAGCCTTAGCTATGGAAGTATAAAACCTGATATTGCTCCCCATCTTCTGAAACTTGACCACTTTAAGCCTCAATCCTTCAACTTGGTTTGCAAGCGAATTACTGCTCTTGCAAATACTGAATTTGATAACTCAACAGAATCACATAAGTTTTTATCCAGGGAAATTGGAGTTATTACACATTTTATATCCGATTTCTTTTGTGTTCCCCATAATGATCGCAAAACATACAAGAATAATTTTATGAATCACATGGCCTATGAAAATAACCTCCACAAAGTTTTCAAAGAAAAAGAGGTAAAAATGAACCAGCTTTACTTTTTCAGTTATCTTCGCAACAATTGTGATCGCGGGATCAAAGAAGTCATTGATGATTTCCATAACGAGTATCTCGCACAGGAAGAGTCTATGGAAAACGATCGCCATTATGCAATCATGGCATCTTCTCTTGTTTCAATTTTTATCACGGAACAGGTGATTAAGAGCGTGGAGAACAACGATTTAATTGATATTGCTTGATTTACCGATCATTACGAAATATAGAACCACAAAAACCATTGATCTTTATTTCAATGGTTTTTTTAATTTCAAGACTCCTGATTTACTTTTAAGCACAAGTCGGGCTTCCATATTATTGTTTTCATTCTCTATAACAATAAACTCTCTAAGCAAACAATGTTTGCTGCGATCTCCTTTATGAAAATTAAACAGATCATTGGTGTCTGTCCACCCTTCTCCCTGACATTGATCGAAGTTTAAAGGACTTTTCATGATCAGAAACTTTTTAAGCTTTTCCAGGTAAATATCCATTTCCTTTAAGAACTCATCATTGTGAAGATCTTTCAATGGATATTTATTGTTACCATGATAATAGAGAAAGTCTCCCAGAATTTTTGATTCCAAAGGTCCTTTGGTGCCTTCAAAAGGATTGGGCACTGAATTTTCCCATCGTTGAAACAGACGATCAATCCCTCTGATGAAAATCTCCTCTGAAGACAACACTCCATCGTTTAGTGGTTTTATCGATGAACCCGGAATTCGATCAACAATCTGGATCCATTTTATCTTTTCTTTTTCAAAGGAAAGCTGTACATCTTTAACCTCTTCCTTGAAGAATTCATTAAAAGAGAGATGGATTAATTCATCTTTAAACAGATCCAGGGTTTTCTTCTCTGTAGTGATATTCTTGCGCTCTTTTTCTTTCAGGAACTTTCCCAGTAAGAGACCAGCAAAAATTGTTCCAAATGTCTGATGAGTATGATAAAGAAATGAAAATGTCGCCTGCCTTTGATAGTACTCCTTTTCATTGCCTAAAATAAGAGGTAGTATTGAAATTAAGCCGTTACCTTCTTTATTTTCAGGTTTTTCTTTCACTAAAAAGAGGCAAGCAGTGTTGCCCCTTCGGTAGTACCTCCAGAGCTTTATTTCCTCCCTGAAGCGGCTAATATCCACTCTTAACCCATCTTTCCCATCTGTGATCAGTGACTTCCCCACCATGAGTGACAACTGAGTAAAGTCAGTTTGCTCCATAGAGTGATGGTGGGCATTGTCTAAAGCTCCTATGTTTGAAAAAACAGTTAATGGTTGTTTCATCAACTCTCTCCTTACATTTTTTCCGGTGCTTCAATTCCAATCAGTCGCAGTGCATTTCGGATTGTTGTCTTTGTTGCGAAAACCAAAGCCAGGCGTGCATTTTTAACGTTCTCCTCTTGATTAAGAATCGGGCATTCGTTGTAGAACTTATTAAAGTTTTGAGCAAGATTTACAACATAGCGGGTGACGATAAAGGGCTCATTTTTAATCATCGCGCTCTCTATAGCCTCAGTGAATCCCCCAAGATCCATAATAACATCGAGAGAGTTTTTTTCTACAAGTACCTCCCAATCGATGGAAGTATCAACATCAATTTCTGCTTTGCGTAGTATGCTTGCCGCTCTTGCGTAGGTATATTGAACATAAGGGCCTGTTTCTCCTTCAAAGTTAAAAACTGTTCCCCAGGAAAAGGATACATCTTTGATTCTGCTATGACTTAAGTCATTGAAAATTACTGCCCCGACTCCAATATCTTTTGCAACTTTCTCCTTATTTTCAAGTTCAGGATTTTTGGCTTCAATGATTTCCATTACTTTTTCGATTGCTCCATCCAGAACATCTTGAAGAAGAACAACATTTCCCTTTCTGGTTTGAATTTTTCTGCCTTCATGAGTTACCCGTCCAAAGGGAATGTGGATCATATCCTTTGCCCATTCATATCCCATTAATTCAACAACTTTCATCCACTGGGCAAAGTGGAGATTCTGCGAATAGTCCGTGACGTATAAAGATTTTTCAAAATTAAAGGTTCGTTTACGATAAAGGGCAGCAGCTATATCTCGAGTCGCATAAAGTGTGCTTCCGTCTTTTTTCATGACAAGACAGGGAGGCATATCATATTCTTCAAGATCAACTAAATGTGCTCCTTTGCTTTCCTTTAGCAGATTTTTATTCTTAAGTTCTTCTATGACAACATCCATTTTATCATTATAAAAGCTTTCACCGGTATAGTGATCAAATTTCACATTTAGCAACTCATAAATTTTCTTCAGTTCATTGATGGTCTCTGTGCTGAACCACTTCCAAAGTCCATATGCCTCTTCATCGTCTTTTTCCATTTTGGTAAACCATTCTCTTGCATCATCTTCCAATGTCGGATCTTTTTCTGCTTCTTCATGAAACTTGACATAAAGGTCCAATAGGGTTTCAATCGGGTTTTCACGCACTTCCTCTTCTTTACCCCAATTTCTGTAAGCTACAATCACTTTCCCGAATTGTGTTCCCCAATCACCTAAGTGATTGATCCCAACACAATTATATCCTAAGGACTCATAAATTCTGTATAGTGCATTACCAATAACCGTTGAGCGCAGATGGCCTACATGGAAGGGTTTTGCAATATTGGGTGCAGAAAAGTCAATACAGATCGTCTTTCCCTCCCCTCGGTTAGTCTTACCGTAGTCATCACCTTCATGAAAAACTCTGTTAATTATCTCCTTTGTTAAGATTTTTTTGTTTATAAAGAAGTTTACGTAGGGACCTTTTGCCTCAACTTTTTCAAAAGATTCATCCAACCGGAGAAGATCTTTTAAATCAGCAGCAATTTGATTCGGAGCTTTCCGGAAGGTTTTAGCTAATTTAAAGCAGGGAAAAGCGAAATCTCCCATATCCCGATCCGGAGGGACTTCAATCATATTTTCAACTTCCTCCAAGGAAAAACTTTCGAGCTTTTCACTTAGTGCTATCACTAATTTCTTTTTATAGTTCATGGTTTTCCTCCTTCTTGAATTCTTTCGTTAAGACAACTCAACAATGGATACCCCATCTCCGCCTTCTCCATACTTTCCGCTGCGATAAGACTTGACGTGGCGATGAGTCTTAAACATTTGGTGAAGGCCTGCTTTTAGTACCCCTGTCCCTACACCATGAATTACTGTTACTTGAGCTAATCCTGCAATTGCACAGTCATCCAGGTATTTATCGACTTCCAGCATTGCTTCTTCAAGATTCTTTCCTCGTACATCAATCTCTGTTTTAATTCCCCGACTTTTCGATCGTACCATTCGACTTGTTGAAGTTTTCTCTCCGACCTTTGAGTTTTTAGCAATCCTTTCCAGATTTGCTGCTTTTATATTCACCTTCATAATCCCTGCCTGAACAAGCACCTCTCCTCTATCATCTTCAGGCTCCAACACATACCCTTCCTGATTGAGAGAAATGATCCGCACTTTTTCTCCGGCTTTCAAATCCTTAGGAGCTTGTCTTTTTGTAGATTCTTCAACCACTACGTCGTCATCTTTATATTCTAAAGCTTTTTCGCCTAATCTTATCCTTGCTTGTTCGATTTCCTGATTCATATGACGGCGATCTCCTGATTGCTCCAGTTCTCTCAGCTTTTTAATAATCCCTTCAGCTTCTTCTTTGGCTTCTTTTATTATTCGGCGACTTTCTTTTTTTGCATCCTGAACGAGACGGTCTTTCTGATTTTCCAGACGACGAACCCGTTCTTCATAACGGTTCTTGGTTTGTTCGATTTCTCTTTTTAATCTGTCTATTTCATGCTTTTCTGTTTCGATATGACTTTTATTGGATTCGATGTTTTGCAGAACATCTTCGAACTGTATATTTTCATGAGAGATGAATGTCTTTGCCTGTTCAATAATCTCGTCGGATAAACCGAGCTTGCGGGAAATTTCAAATGCATTGGATTTTCCCGGAACTCCGATGGAAAGTTTATATGTAGGTCTTAGGGTTTGTATGTTAAACTCCACTGAAGCATTTTCAACATCTTTATGAATTAAGGCATATTGTTTCAACTCACTATAGTGGGTTGTTGCAACCACCTTTGTGCCTTTTTCACGTAGATTCTCCAAAATTGCCATTGCCAATGCTGCCCCCTCTGTGGGGTCAGTCCCTGCTCCAAGCTCATCAAAAAGCACTAATGAGTTCTCTGTGAGATTCTTAAAAATCTCTACAATATTCGTCATATGGGAGGAAAATGTGCTTAGACTTTGTTCAATACTTTGCTCATCACCTATATCGGCAAAAATATGGTCGAATACGCTGATTTCTGTTCCATGGTCTGCCGGGATCTGTAATCCGCTTTGTCCCATTAAGCACAGAAGTCCTAAAGTTTTCAACGATACCGTTTTTCCGCCGGTATTAGGCCCAGTGATAACCAGTGTCGAAAAGTCTTTTCCAATCCAAATTGTGGTTGGTACAACTTCTGAAGGTTCCAGTAGAGGGTGACGTGCATTTTTTAAATTCACATACCCCACTTGATTGACTTCAGGTCGCTTTCCTTCTATTGCAAGTGCATACTTTCCCTTAGCAAAAATATAATCCAAAGTACCCAATCGATCTTGATTTATCAATAGATCCTCTGCAATCAAGGATATTTCCCAGGATATTTCCCGTAGAATTCGTTCAACTTCACGCTCCTCAGACAGCTTTAATTCTTTCAGCTTGTTGTTTAATTCAACAATTGCCATCGGTTCGATAAAAAGGGTTGCCCCACTGGTGGATTGATCATGAATCATCCCTTTCACCTGATTACGATACTCTTGTTTCACTGGGACAACGTAACGATTTTGCCGAATTGTGATAATTTGGTCCTGAAGATACGTCTGATTTTTAGACGAAGTGATAAAGTTTTGTAATGTACTTCTGATTTTTTCGCTTGCGAGATGTAATTGTCGTCGTATTTGTTTTAATTCAGGACTTGCATCATCAGATAGTTCGCTCTCACTTAAAACGGAGCGGTCAATACGGGCTTCCAGTTCAGGGAAGGTTTGAACCTCCCGAATAAGATCTTTTAAAATGGGAAGGGAAAGATCCTCCTGTTCCTTATCTTTTTTAAAAAAGACTTTCATTCTTTTTGATACTTTAAGAAACGACAGAAGTCCTATTAATTCTCCAGGATCAAGATAGGATCCGATTGTGGTTTTTCTCACCCAGTGTTGAATCTCTTTTAGTCCATCAATGGGAACATTGCTGTTTTTCAGTAAGACCTTTACACTTTCCTCCGTTTCATCCTGTCTTTTAACAATTTCATTATAGTTTGCAGCAGGCTGTAAGGATTGAATTGTTTCCTTTGCCATTGGAGAAAGAGCATACTCTTTCACTCGATTGATAATTTTCGAAAATTCCAAGGCTCTTAAACTTCGCTCGTTCAATGTCCCTCACCTCATTTTGATTAGTTTACCATGTAGCAACCATTCCATCAGTTCTTGGCTCAGTGGCTCCAACAAGTCCTTCGCCGACTTTAAAAATCATTTGGCCTCTGCCGAAAGATCCGGAGTCCAGGGCCCATTGCACCTCATGTCCACGCTCTGTTAAACCTTCAACAATATGGTTAGGGGTACCTGCTTCAATTTCTATTTTTTTATCTTTTATCCATTGCCATCGATAAGCATCCAAGGCTTCTTGTGGATTCAGTTGGAAATCGATTAAATTGTTCACCATCTGCATGTGACCTTGAGGTTGCATAAATCCTCCCATCACTCCAAATGGTCCGATGGCTTTTTTACCCTTCGTGAGAAATCCGGGAATAATTGTGTGATAGGTTCTCTTCCCAGGACTTAGTGCGTTTTCTTCTTCTGGATTCATACTAAAGTTATGACCACGGTTTTGAAGACTGATCCCAGTTCCCGGGATTACAACTCCCGATCCAAACCCCATATAATTACTCTGAATGAACGATACCATGTTCCCATCTCTGTCTGCTGTCGCTAAGTAAACCGTGCCGCTTCCTTCAGGTTTACCTGCCTTAGGGAGTAGTGCCTTTTCATCAATGAGCTTTGCACGCTGTTTTCCATATTCTTCTGAGAGTAGAGTTTTTACAGACATCTTCATGGAATTTGGATCTGTAATGTAGTGTTTTCCGTCTTCAAAAGCAAGCTTCAATGCTTCGATTTGACGGTGATAGGTTTCCTGATGATCTCTTTCCTTGAGATCAAGATGCTTTACGATGTTCAAAGCCATTAAAGCAATGATTCCCTGGCCGTTTGGCGGAAGCTCCCATACATCAACACCTTTATAATGGACTTTAACAGGATCAACCCATTCACCCCTATGACTCTTTAAATCGTCTTTTGTTATAAACCCTCCATGCTTCATCGAGAACTGGTGAATCTTCTCTGAAATGTCTCCTTTATAAAAGTCCCGGGCATTTGTCTTCCCGATTGCTTTTAATGTTTTACCATGATCTTTCAATGTCCAGAGATCTCCGGGTTTTGGTGAGTCATCGTTTTTCGTAAAAACCTTGAACCACTCATTAAACTCTTCTCCTTGAAAACTTCTCCTATAATGCTTCTCTGCTCGTCTCCAATATTTCGAAGTGATTGCAGAAACTGCAAATCCTTCATTTGCATAAAGGATCGCAGGCTCTAAGCACTGGGAAAGGGAAAGATTCCCAAACCGTTCCGAAAGAGCATTCCAGGTTTCAGGTGCTCCCGGTACTGTCACAGGAATCATCCCATGCTTAGGAATCTCTTTAATCCCACGTTCATTTAATGCTGAGATTGACAATGTTTCCGGTGATTTTCCTGAACCGTTATAGCCATACATTTTATCATTCATCCACACAATAGCAAAAGCATCTCCACCGATTCCGTTGGAAGTAGGTTCAACAACGGTTAAACATGCAGCTGTAGCAATAGCGGCATCTACTGCATTTCCACCTTTTTTCAGTATATCCAGGCCTGCTTGGGCTGCTAAGGGCTGACTGGTTGCAACCATTCCTTTATGCCCATAAACAAGACTGCGTCTTGACGGATATTTTTGTTGCATGGAATTTAGATTCATTTACATGCCTCCAGTATATCGATACTCAGATCACTTAGGATTCTGTCTTTTGTCTTCCTGCCCGTTCTCTCTGACTTCGATTTAATATTTTTTTTCTAAGCCGTGTGCTTTGAGGTGTAACTTCAACCAGCTCATCGTATTTTATGAACTCCAGTGCCTGTTCTAAGCTCATGACTCTTGGAGGTGCAAGTTTATATGCATCATCGGATCCCGAAGCTCTAACATTGGTTAACTGTTTTTTCTTGCAAACATTGATAATCATGTCGTCCGCACGGGAATTTTCTCCAACGATCATTCCCTCATAAACATCGACTCCGGCAGCGATAAAGAGCACTCCACGCTCTTGGGCAGCATTTAAGCCATAGGCTGTGGATTGTCCCTGCTCATAAGCAATTAATGAACCTTTTGTTCGTGTAGGAACTTCTCCTGCATAGGGAGCATAGCCATCAAATACATGATGCATCACGCCATAACCCTTGGTATCTGTAAGCATCTCTGAACGATATCCGAATATCCCTCTTGCCGGTACTTTAAACTCTAATTTTGTTGTGCCTCCAATGGAGGGAGACATATTCACCATCTCGCCTTTTCTGCGATTCAATTTATCAATAACTGTACTTGCATACTCTTCAGGTACTTCTATATAGACGTACTCAATCGGTTCCATCAATCCTGAATCCGTTTTCTTTAGAAGTACTTCTGGTCTTGAAACAGCAAACTCAAAGCCTTCTCTTCTCATCGTCTCAATTAAGATAGAGACATGCAGCTCTCCTCGGCCAAAGACCTTAAAGGTGTCTTCTGAAACCTCTTCAAGGCGCATTGCAACATTTGAAAGCATCTCCCGCTCTAACCGTCGCTTAAGATTTCGACTGGTTACAAATCGTCCTTCTTTTCCTGCAAAAGGACTATCATTTACAATGATGTTCATAGACATCGTCGGTTCATCCACTTCAAGAACCGGTAATGGATCAGGATGATCCACTTCACAAATTGTATTCCCGATGTTAATATTTTCCACACCTGAAATTGCCACAATCTCTCCAACGGTTGCGTTCTCAATTTCAACTTTATGAAGACCCTCGTAATTATAAAGACTTGTAACCTTTACATTTCTTGGCTTTCCTTCGTGATCAATAACTATAGCAGGTTGACCTTTTTTAATTTTCCCTTTTGTTATTTTCCCAATTCCGATTCTTCCGGTATATTGATCATAATCAATCGAAGAGATCAATAATTGTAAAGGATCACTTTCATCCCCTTTCGGAGGCTCTATGTGTTTAATGATACTATGAAAAAGTGGCATAAAATCCATTCCTTCTTCTTCAATATCCAGCGTTGAAATTCCGTTTTTTGCTGAAGCGTAGACTACCGGGAAATCCAATTGATCTTCTTCAGCTCCTAAATCAATAAACAAATCCAAAACTTTATCCTGCACAACTTCCACCCTTGCTTCCGGGCGATCGATCTTATTGATGACCACGATTGGTTTAACGCCTGATTCAAAGGCCTTTTTTAACACAAATCGGGTTTGTGGCATCGGACCTTCGTATGCATCAACTAATAATAATACCCCATCGACCATTTTCATGATCCGTTCCACTTCTCCACCGAAATCAGCATGACCCGGTGTGTCAATAATATTGATTTTAGTATCTTCAAACACCACAGATGTGTTTTTCGATAAAATCGTAATGCCTCTTTCCCTTTCTAAAGAGTTGGAGTCCATTACCCGCTCTTCAATTTTTTCGTTGGCGCGGTAAGTTCCGCTTTGTTTTAACATCTCATCCACAAGTGTGGTTTTCCCATGATCAACATGAGCAATAATCGCAATGTTCCTTAATTGTTCCTTCTTCATTTTCATCTGCCTCTCTATATCTCTCTATTCTTTCATAACCTTCATTTTAACACAATTCAAAAAGGGGCGCAATATTTTCGCCCCCTGCCTGTAACCGGATTTTCTTCTGTTATTAGATCCTAAAATGTGTTGCCTTTTGCTTATTCGGAGACTAAATATGCAAGAACAAGCTTCAGTGTATTTTCAATCGCATCCTGATGGGTTCTTTCATATCCATGGGAGGCAAACACCCCGGGTCCGATCAAACCGGCCTTGAAATCATTCCCTGAACGAAGAGCCGCGCTGGCATCAGAACCGTAAAACGGAAAGATATCTACCTGATAAGGAATTTTATGAGTATTTCCCAGATCGATTAATTTTTTTCTGAATGAGAAATCATAGGGACCGGTTGAATCCTTTGCACAAATTGTCACGTCAAACTCTGTGGAAGTTTGACCATCCCCCGGAGTTCCCATATCAATCGCTAAAAACTCCTTCGTCTTCTCAGGGATCCTTGCGCTGGCACCATGACCAACTTCCTCGTAGTTACTGAAAAAAAAGTGTGTTGTATATTCCGGAATGATTTTTTTACTGACAAGATGCTTAATCGTACCAAGTAGTATTGCTACGCCTGCTTTATCATCAATATGTCTTGATTTAATAAACCCACTTTTTGTAATCTTCGTTCTGGGATCTAGTGCAATAAAATCACCTACATTAATCCCCAGCTTCAATACATCTTCCTTTGAACTGACTTTTTCGTCAATTACTATTTCCATGTTTTCCACATTTCTTTCAATCTTTTTTGCGTCCCCATGAATATGCACAGAAGGCTTTGTTGTAAGAATCGTACCGGTATATATTTTTTCATCCTGGGTATGAATCCAACAATCCTCTCCCTCTACGGAGTGCATCATATATCCGCCTATTGGATCAAACTTGATACGACCTGATGATTTAACCTCTTTAACCATAGCACCAAGAGTATCAAGATGAGCAGAAAGCGTTCGGTGCTCTTGATCATTTTTCCCTCTCAATGTCGCGACAATTGCACTTTTATTAGTAATTTCATAGGGAACGCTATTTTCCTTTAGAAATTTTTCAATGTACTCTTCAATTTTACCTGTAAACCCGCTGGGACTTGGTATGCTAAACAATTTCTCCATTTCCTTTATTGTGTCCTTCATGGTTTTTTTCATATCTCTGCCTCCTTTAAGAATAGCAAATCCTTTAACTTGTTTTTCTTTTCGGGATCTGGTCCATTTTTTTATTTCCGCTTCTCTCCTTTGTGCCTGTTGTTTTGTTGGATAAAACTCCCAATACACAAGTTTCACCGGACCCCTTCCCCGTGTATATTTCGCTCCGCTTCCCTCACTATGAGATGTAATTCTCCTGTTTAGATCATTGGTCCATCCGGTGTAATAACTACCATCTGAACACTCTATGATGTAAGCATACATCTGATCTAAACTCCTTTTTTCTTAAGTTTTTCAATCATATCGGAAACCATGCTTTCTATGCCGTATTCCGGTTTCCACCCCCATTGCTTTCTTGCTTCAGAATCATCCAGGGAATTTGGCCAGGATTCTGCGATTTTTTGTACACCGGGATTCACATCATAAGCTAAAGTGAACTCAGGAATATGTTTTTTAATCTCGTCAGCAAGCTCTTCAGGATCAAAGCTCATTGCGGTAATATTAAATGCATTGCGATGGATAAGCTTTTCTGGATCAGCTTCAAGAAGCTCAACAATTGCTCTTAGAGCATCGGGCATATACATCATGTCCATATATGTGCCTTTATCGATAAAACTCTTATAATGCTTGTTTTTTAGAGCTTCATAGAAGATGTGAACAGCATAGTCAGTGGTTCCACCACCGGGCTTTGCTTCAGAGGAAATCAGCCCCGGGAAACGAATTCCCCTGGTATCGACACCAAATCGCTCGTAATAATAATCCGCTAATAGTTCTCCAGAAACTTTACTTATACCATAAATGGTTGTCGGTCTCATAATTGTATCCTGAGGAGTTTCCTCTTTGGGAGTGTCCGGTCCGAATACAGCAATTGAAGAAGGAGTAAGAACTGCCAAGTCATTTTCTCTTGCAACCTCCAAAACATTAAGTAAACCATTCATATTAATATCCCATGCCATTTGAGGGTTTTCCTCACCTTTTGCAGATAAAATCGCAGCCAGATGAATAATATGGGTGATTGAATACTCTTTAACAACACGCTCTAAGGCCGCCCTCGACAACACATCAACTTTCTCAACAGGGCCTTTCTTAAGCAAAAAGTGATCATCCGGAATGGTCCGACTTGAGGGAATTACATTTTCATCCCCATATCTCTCTCTCATGTAGACCGTGAGATCTGTTCCAATTTGACCCAGGGCACCAGTGATTAGGATTTTTTTCATATAGTATTTCCTCCTCATATGATTAATTTCATTCAGTAATCTTATACCCATGATATCATAAAATCACAAATAAAAACCTTGGTTTTTGATCACCAAGGTGGAAATATTCAATGAAATTGACTATCTTCGATCACGAAGTTCTTTTACTATAAAAGCTGCTCCTAATGCGATAAGTCCTATGGAAGCAAGATATCGAAAATTAAACAGTTGAAAAACAAAAAAACGATGATTGATCAGACTCAGACCTGCAATTACAAGAATAAATCCTATAATATACTGAGATAGATTAGTATCGTTGCCTTTTGTTTCGGTCTCTACTTCACTCTGCTCATAGGAGGCTTCTATTTCCTTATACTCATCATTATCAGCCCTGTCAACTGTTGAATAATCTTCTTTGCTTTCCATTTCTGAGTATGATCCTTCCTGGTTGTTTTTCCGTTGATTATTATCACCAGGTCTCTGGGGCATAATAATCGCAGCAATTATATAGGCGAGAATTCCTGATCCTCCTGCAAAAACAAAGAGCACCCACGCAAGTCGAACAAGGGTTGAATCAATTTTGAAATATTCAGCAATTCCGCCACACACTCCGGCAATCTTTTTGTCGGTATTTGACACATACAGTCTTTTCTCCATGTATTTTCTCCTTTCTGATTGTAGTTAATAGGTTGAATGAGGTCTTCTTGGAATGATCAGCATTCCAATAAGATATCCGATAATTCCAGCTCCACCCATGAGTGAAAAAACAACCCACAGTAATCGAACAAGAGTCGGATCGATATTCAAGTATTCTCCAATCCCTCCACAAACACCTGCTATTTTTTTGTCGTCATCTGATAAATAGAGTTTTTTGTTCATTCGCCAAACCCCTTTCTTTCATTTCTACTTTTATATACGTTAAACTTTAACAGAAAGTCTGAAATATTACAAAAAAAATGCCCCTAGAGGGCATTTTTACAGAGATTTTATTCTGCTATCAGTATTGTTTGCACTTCTTCATAGTCAACATGTTCTTGAACTTCAAACAAAACTGTTGGATAGGTAAGAGCTTGAGTTACCATATCATCAGGTCCTGGTCTGTTCAGTTTATAAATGACTGTTAATGTTCCATTCTCAAGGGCTTCATCAACAATTTCCAAACTGAAACCTCCAGTTGGTTTTTCTCCTGCCGCAATTAGATATAGATTGCTTTCTTCAAATCGATAGGTTCCTTCCTCTATTCGATTTGCCTCCACCCATTCCTGTATTTCTTTAGAAACATCTTCAGGAAATCCTATTAAATCAAAGTTTTCCTCATCATTCACATCATTTTCCTCCGATTCATCATTGTTTTCTTCAGATCCGTTTTCATCATCATTCGGCAGATCCACTTCACTGTCATTTCCGGGGTCATCATTGAGGTCATTTTCCGAGTCGGCATTCGTACAACCGACCATTGTCATTGCAAAGACAAGCATAACTGCTACACACATCCAGCAAATATTTTTAAACATTATTCTCCCTCCCAATCGATCCTATTTAGTTTCCTTACAAGTTTAAGACGAAGTATAAACCTTCCATGTTCCAATTATACCCCTCCAAATATAAAAAAACCTATAACATCGAATTTCTCAAATGTTATAGGTATCATTCGTGGTCGGAATGGGCGGACTCGAACCGCCGACCTCACGCCCCCCAGACGTGCGTTCTGCCAACTGAACTACATCCCGTTCAAACTACAAAATTAATTGTACTGGTTTTCATTGGAAAAGTCAATAGATTTCACGGCACTTCTACCATTGTAAGTCTCGGTCATCAACAATTTCCTCTAATTCATTTTTCATTCGTCGACCCATGAGATTTTTAACCGCATCTTCCGCTTTTCCGTCAGTGTAAATTACCTGATAAATTTGTTCGGTAATCGGCATTTCGATCCCGAATTCTTTCGAGAGTTCATAGGCGGACTCCGTTGTTTTTATTCCCTCTACAACCATGCCGATTTCCTTCAAGGTATCTTCGAGACTGGCACCTTTGCCAATAAGGATCCCTGCACGCCGATTTCGACTATGCATGCTGGTGCACGTAACGATTAAGTCCCCTATCCCGGTAAGGCCTGCAAAGGTTGAGATGTTTGCACCCATTGCTTCTCCTAGCCGTGCAATTTCTCTAATTCCCCGGGTTATGAGTGCAGCTTTTGCATTATCTCCATATCCGAGACCATCAGAAATCCCGGCTCCGAAAGCAATAATATTTTTTAGTGCTCCTCCCAGTTCCACACCAACAACGTCCGGGTTTGTATAGACTCTTAAATAATGATTGGAGAACACATCCTGTACCATTTCCGCCCATATTTTCTTCTTTGATGATGCTACAACCGTCGTCGGCATTCCCTTGGAAGCTTCCTCTGCATGGGAAGGACCGGATAATACGACAAAGGGCTGGTTGCCAAGTTCCTCTTCAATGATTTCCGAAATTCTTTTTTTTGTTCCCGTTTCCAGACCTTTTGCAACGTTTATCAGTATCTGGTCCGGCTCTATGTGCCCTTTGATTTTTCCCAGAACACTTCTGATTGATTGCGTAGGGACAGACAGTAAAAGGAGATCCTTCCCCTTTATCGCTTCATCAAGATCCACAGTATACTGTATTTCATTTGGCAGCTGTATTCCAGGTAAATATTTAGGATTTTCACCGGTTTTATGAATAGTGTCAAGTTGCTCTTTACTTCGCATCCATAAATGGACATCGTGATGATTTTGGACTAAAATCATACTCAAAGCTGTGCCCCAGCTTCCTGCTCCTATGACGGCAATACTCTTTCGACTCATACTAAACCCTCCTAAACTCCTTTTTTTCCAGTAATCTTTTTTTCTTCTCCACGTAACAACCTTGCAATATTCTCTTTATGTCGATATAGGGCCATTGCCGCTAAAATCACTCCAAAAAGTGCCTGTTCCCGACTAAAGAGAATCATAAACAGTCCAAAAGTCGTTATACCTACCATTGAACCCAATGAAACGATTTTTGATATATATAGAGTTGCAAGTCCGATGATTAAAGCCAAAAATCCATAGAGAGGGTGCACAATTAAGGTGATTCCAATTGTCGTTGCGACTCCCTTTCCGCCTTTAAACTTTAGAATAATCGGCCAGTTGTGACCGATCACAACAAAAATTCCTGCAATTAATATTACCTGTTCACCAAAAATCGCCCAGGTAATGAGTATCCCCGCAATCCCTTTAAAAGCATCCACAAGGAATGTAAGGGCAGCCATCTTCTTTCCTAAAACTCTTAAAACATTGGTTGACCCTGCATTACCGCTTCCATGCTCTCGGATATCAATATTCTTTGCAAGCTTCCCGAATAAATATGAAGGCGAGAGATTTCCAATGAAATATGCAATGACAGCAGTTATAATATATTCCATATTATTCCCCCTTTGTTTTTTCTTTTAGAATGAATCTTATGGGAGTTCCATCGAAGCCGAAATTTTCTCTAAGTTTATTTGTAAGATATCTTAAATATGAAAAATGTGCAAGGTCTTTATCGTTAACAAACAAAATAAATGTAGGAGGTTTAATCCCAGCTTGTGTGGCATAATAGATTTTTAACTTTTTTCCTTTGTCCGAAGGCGGAGAGTTAAGCAGTACCGCTTCACCAATTATTTCATTCAATAATCCGGTGGTCAGCCGTGTTGCGTTTTGATTTGCAACAGATTTGATCGTATCGATAATCTGATGGGTTCTCTGACCGGTCACAGCGGAAACAAAAATAATTGGAGCGTAGTAGCAGTAAGCTAACTCATTTCGAACTTCCTTAATATATTTGTTCATGGTTTTTGTGTCTTTCTCTACAAGATCCCATTTATTAACAACGATAACCAGTCCCTTACCATTCTCATGAGAGTAGCCTGCAATTTTTTTATCCTGTTCTGTGACTCCCTCAAGAGCATCAATCACTAAAAGGCAAACATCAGCCCGCTCTACTGCTGTAACAGATCGAATCACACTGTACCTCTCAATGTTTTCCTTTACACGACTTTTCCTGCGTATTCCTGCAGTGTCAATAAAGACATAACGATCCTCCTTATGGGTAAAGGGTGTATCGATCGCATCTCTTGTCGTACCTGCAATCTCACTGACGATCACCCGCTCTTCGCCGAGAATTTTATTGATTAAGGATGATTTTCCTACATTCGGTTTTCCAATGACCGCTACTTTTACCACATCATCGTCATAATCACTATCCTCTCGATTGAGAAAATGCGCAACAATTTCATCGAGAAGATCACCAATGTTATATCCCAAAGCTGAAGAAATTTCTACTGGATTCCCAAGACCAAGCTCATAAAAATCATAAAGATAGGGAGAAGAATCTCTTGTGTCCACTTTATTAATGGTCAATATAACAGGTTTTCTGGATTTTCTTAACATGTTTGCTATCTCTCTGTCACTGGCAGTCAGCCCTTCTCGACCATCCACAATAAACAGAATCACATCCGCAGTTTCTACTGCAAGTTCCGCTTGCCTTCTCATCTGAGCCGGGATAATCTCTTTCGACTCCGGTTCAATTCCTCCGGTATCGATTAAATGAAAATGATGATTCAGCCATTCTGCCTCTACATAAATTCTATCCCTGGTCACACCGGGAGTATCCTCAACAATCGAAATTCTTTTCCCTGCAATTTTATTGAATAAAGTTGATTTTCCAACGTTTGGTCTTCCAACTACAGCTACAATCGGTTTACTCATTTATTTCACCTCGTTTGCTTTCTTTGCTTCTTTTATTAATGCTTCCAAAAATCCTGCTCCATTAACTTCCAACGGGACTATAGGAATTCCCAGAGCAGAAGAGACTGATTCAAGGCTATGATCATCAAGAAAGAGCGTTTCTTCTGATTTTAACATCGCTCTCGGTACAACAATGAAAGAACTTGATTTTAATGTTTTCTTTTTATGACGAAAAGTTTTTATCAGATCTCCACCCGTCACCAATCCACTGACAGTTATATTGTGACCGAAAAAGTCATTAACCACCGGAACAACTTCAAATTGAAGCGTTGGCAGAGTCTGCATGATCTTCTCTGTCAGGTTTTTCATGAAGTCCTCCGCTAAAGTTCCTGTAGCAACAGCTATTTTTAGATGTTTTGTATTTTCTAATTCTTTTGCGGTCGTCTTCCCTCGTTCATCTATCCATCGCTCCACTTCAGTATTAAACTTCCTGATTAAACCTACCCCGTTTTCTATCTGAGGAAATCCTTCATAATCATCATATGAAGGAATCGGTATTTTTGCAAGTAAGTAAAATTCGTCAGATAAATGAACTAACTTCCTTCCCTTTTCCACCATATTTTTCTTTTGCCACTTCTCAACCTGGTTGACAACACCAACAGCCAACCTGCCATTGTATGCCTCTATGTTCTTTAAGTCTTCACGAAATTTTGTGATCCCTACAGGAACGATTGCCGTGGAAACTACATTCTTCAAACGGGAAAGATCTGATATCGTCCGATCCAGTTCTATACCGTCATTAATCTTAGGACATAAAACGATTTGGCAGTTCATTCTGATTTCATTTCGATCGAACTTTTTCATTAATTCGTAAATGCGACCTGCTCTCTTATTGTTTAACATCTCTTTTCTGAGCTGAGGATTCGTCGAATGAACTGATAAATTCAACGGACTGATTCGATATTGTATGATTCTTACTATTTCCTCATCCGTCATATTGGTCAGGGTGATGTAATTTCCCTGAAGAAAAGAAAGACGGGAATCGTCATCTTTAAAATACAAGGTTTCTCTCATATTCTCCGGTAATTGATCGATAAAACAGAAAATGCATTTATTTTGACAGTGTTTCGATTGATCAATAATGGGATTTTCAAATTCCAGACCAAGATCTTCATCATAGTCTTTTTCGATTTCTAGGCTCCAAATCTCACCATCGCATTTTTGTATTTCAACTTCTAAGAATTCCTCAGTAATCGAGAATCGATATTCAATAATATCCGACATCTGTTTGCCGTTTATGGTCAGAAGAATATCTCCTTCCTCAATACCCAGTTCTTCTCCTATGCTTTCAGGAAGCACTTTACTGATTAATTGTATTCCTTGTTCTTTCAAATTTTCACCTTCTAATTAAGACCTGGTTCTAATATTATATCATACAACCATTGGTTCTTTACAATCTTTTCTATTATACCGTCTAGAGCCCTTTATGTAAACCATTGGTTAAGAAAGAAAAAACATCAGCGATCGCTGATGTTATGAATCTTTTATAAGCTTATTCAATTCATCCATAAAAGTAGTGATGTCCTTAAATTCACGATAAACCGATGCGAAACGGACATAAGCGACTTCATCCAATGATTTAAGCTTTTCCATCACCAGCTCTCCAATAAATTTCGTGGTGATTTCTTTTTCCATGGAATTATGAAGAGTTTTTTCGATTTCATCGACGATCTCTTCGATCTTTTGCATGGAAACCGGCCGTTTTTCACAGGATCGGATAATTCCATTCATGACTTTATTTCGGTTGTAAGCTTCCCGGTCTCCTCCCTTCTTAATAACGATAAGAGGAAGTTCTTCAATTTTCTCATAAGTCGTAAAGCGTTTTTTACAGCTTATGCATTCTCTCCGTCTTCGGATTGCTTGTCCTTCTTCTGTCGGCCTCGAATCCACAACTTTCGATTCATCATTAGAACAAAATGGACAGTTCATTAAAACCTCCCTCCATCGCTATCGTTTTCTACGAAGAAAGACCGGTATATCAAAGGTTTCACTTTTCTTTTCGTCTTCTTCGGAAACCTCTTCATGACTTTCATCTTCCACCCGCCTGTCATTTTCGAAGCCCGTAGCAATTACTGTAATTCTTAATTCGTCATTAAAGTCTTCGTTTATTACAGCACCAAAAATGATATTTGCATCCTCATCTGCCGCTTCCGTTACCAGCTCAGCTGCTTCATTTACTTCAAAGAGACCCATTCCAGGTCCTCCGGTAATATTTAAAAGAACTCCCTTCGCTCCTTTAATTGACGTTTCCAACAGAGGGCTTTGTATTGCCTGCCTGGCTGCTTCCTGAGCACGGTTTTCTCCCACTGCGCTTCCAATACCCATATGGGCCAAACCCTGTTCAAGCATGATTGTTTTTACATCTGCAAAGTCAAGATTAACCAGACCAGGAACTGCAATCAGGTCTGAAATACCTTGAACACCTTGCATTAAAACATCATCAGCAATTTTAAATGCATCAAGCATCGTCGTTTTCTTTTCAATGACCTGTAACAATCGATCATTCGGTATGGTCACCAGAGTGTCTACCTTCCCTCGAAGATCTTCAATCCCTTCCATTGCATGAGCCATTCTCCTTTTGCCTTCAAAAGTAAAGGGTTTGGTAACAACACCAACAGTCAGAATTCCCATTTCCTTTGCAATTTCAGAAACGATAGGAGCAGCGCCGGTACCGGTTCCTCCACCCATTCCTGCAGTAACAAATACCATGTCGGCTCCCTCTAGCCGTCGATAAATGTCTTCCTTGCTCTCTGAAGCAGCTTTTCTTCCAATTTCAGGATTTGCTCCTGCTCCTAAACCTTTCGTCAGCTTCTCTCCGATTTGAAGTTTATGTTCAGCTTTTGAAGAATACAAAGCTTGTTTGTCTGTATTGATTGCAATAAATTCCACTCCCTTAAGCCCAGACTCCACCATGCGATTGACCGCATTGCTTCCTCCACCACCAACGCCTACTACTTTAATTTGCGCAAATTGGTCCATATCAACATCGAACTCTAACATTGGTCTCCCTCCTGTCCAGTATCTGTAATTCTATAGAAGAATACTCCATATCTTGTGTGTCTATTATCCTATTATACAATAATTCAACATCATGGTTGAAAAATCCTTTTTTAAAACAAAAAAAATTCAACGAATCGATGAATTTTTTAATGTTTCTTGTTATTCGCTTTTGATTCCAATCGTACACTCCTCAATCGATGAATAAGAATCCTTCGAATCGTTGCTAAGTTTTGGAATAAACGACCGCCAAACGCAAAAATCGCTGCATAATATAGAGGGACTCCAAGTTTGTCACCGACATATGCTAAAAGAACAGCAAGAATTGTGTTGCCGAAAAATCCGGAAACAAAAATTTCCACATCGAATTTTTCCTCCAAAGATGCCCTGAATGCTCCGAAAACAGAATCCAAAGCGGCTAGGATGGCAACGGAAATATATAAAGCAAATCCCGGGGGATATGTAATAGGAACAAACACTCCCAGCAATATCCCAAGTAAGATACCAATCAGTGCAAAAATCATTTAATCACCATCCTGTATAGAAATATAAGTGTGATTTATCGGTTGTTCAAATCCTGCTATGATGATTTCTTCTTGAATTTCAGACTGAATAAATAAGTCATAATATTCCCTTAGTATATACGCGTAGGAATTCGGTGCGTTCATAGAAGCATTTAAAGTATCCGGATCACCGATCGCTTCAATAATAAAGGGTTGTCCAAAAGTTGTATCATTGATAGTGATGGTTGGACCAGCACAAAAGATCTTTGTCCGATTGGTTACCCTTTGCCCATTGATTGCCAAAGCTTCTGCCCCGGCACGACGCAAGTCATTTATAACATTCAACACATCGATTTCATGGATCACAAGGTTGTTTGGATCCTCGCCGGGGAAAAGATCTCTCTCACTGTCACCCAATAATACCTTCACTCCGGGTCCCTTTAAAGAAACTTCCTGACTGAAAACTTGCTGAGTCCATATTTCGTTTTGTAATACTTCTTCGAGTGTGCCTTCTTTCAGGGCAGTCCTATAGTCTTCAATTTGAGTATGCATTTCGCTGATGGCCTGCTCCAGCTCATCAATATTCATCTGAATCTGATCAATTTCTCTGTGGTATGCATCTACGGTATCCAATTGAATAAAGTCATAATGAATTTCCACGTTTTTAATATTCAGCACGATCATAAAGGAAACAAGAAAAAGAATCATTCCAAAGATCTTTTGCTCTTTTTTTCTTTTCATTGGAAAACTCCCCTTTAATCTCCGCTTGGTTCCAAAGGTTTAGCAAATTGAAACTCTTCAAGGTTTCGAGCCCTTGACACCGTCAATAATTCTTCTTTTGATACTTCAGCAGTAATAAACTCCATCTGCTTGATCTCCCAAATCACACCATATCGAAGATTTAAGGCTGCTTCCAGAGTGTCGGGATTACCAATTGCTTTAATCACAAAAGGAGGGTCAATGCTTTGGTCGTTTACATGAATTGCATTGGAACCATAATATATTTCAGTTAAAGCGGTATAACGCTCTCCATTAATTTCGATGGCTTCTGCACCGGCAGCATTAAGATTATTCACTATGCTGAGTAGTATATCATAATTATAGAGTAAGAATTCCGCCTCATACTCATCGCCGTCAGTATCAATGGTAATCGTCACACCTGGTCCCTGGCCGGGCAAGGATCCGGAAAATAATTGATAACGCTGCAAGTCCCGTCGAAGATTCCGAATAATAATGTTTTCGTCTGCATCGGACCGCTCATATTCAATCAGACGATTTTCAAGTTCCACCAGTTCTTCAGAGAGCTGTTCCCGCTCTTCTTGAAGATTACGAAGTTCAACAGCCAATGCCTGTGCTCTTTGAGTTGATAAAAGCTCTCCACCTGTTGTGCTTCTCACAGTTTGAAATTGAACTGATACAACAAATACAACAAGCATACATAACAATCCTAAGATAATTTTACTCTTTATGTCTTTCATTCTTCTCACCCTTTTTTAACATAACTGCTTATCCGCCTGAGCTTTCATCGTCCTCCTGATCATCCGCCTCATCATCCGGGTCTTCTTCATTTTCAATGTCGGGAGGATCGGTTTCCAGTCTCTTTCTTTGTTGATATGTACCCACTTCTGTATATAGATACCCATCATATTTTCCTATAATTGAATAATTTCTTTGTCCACGGGAAAGAAGCTCATCATAAATTTCTTCAACAGCGACGACTGTCGTGGGAACATCAACTCCTTTATCGAAAACCAAATCGATATTTTGTGATGTTTCTACAATGATATCCTCTTCATATGCAATAATCTCAATAATATCTTCGAAAATTGATGTCTGAGATAATGCTTCATAAAGAAGAAAACTCGACAACAAAGTATCAAGACGATCCATCTCCAAAGGTCTGCCTTTTTGGAAACCCTGAACATTAAAGCCTCTAAAGATTGGTAAATCCCCTACAATAATGGAATCATTGCTTTCTAATACCACACCTTCGTAGTCAACTGTAAGAAATTTACCACTATAAGGTATTATAGCATATTTTTCTCTCTCTTTCAGTTGAATCCATAAGCGATTCGGTAACTCTTTTGAAATTTTTGCTTCTTTTATATAGGGATTCTTCTCTAAGATCTCTAATTTATCTCCGGTTGAGTATTTTAGTAGATGCTGGTCAAGCACCAATCCCGTCTCTTCAATAAATTCCTCCGCATTAACATAGGGAGAGTCAGGGAAATCAATGGAACTAAGCATAAAGTAGTCCATAGATAAAGTGCGCAGGAAAAGAACTCCCATGATAATGATGATGAGTAAACCTCCCTTAAAAATTTGCCATAATTTCTTCATGAGATCACCTTATTTCTTCTCAAAAATTACTTGTTGAATTCTATTATATATTTCGTCAGCTGCTGATATGATCCCATGTTCTAAATTCAGCCTTGTCATTTTCTCCATTGTTTCATGACTGCCAAGTAGATCTTCAATGGTTTTATGAAGAATTGAACCACTTAGATCACTTTCAAGGACTACTTTTGCGCCACCATAACTTTCAATACTGCGGGCATTATATTCTTGGTGGTTTTCAGCAGTGCGGGCTTTTGGAATTAATATGCAGGGTACTCCAACTGCAAGTATTTCTGCAATCGTTATTGCTCCTGCGCTGGCAATAATTAAGTCCGCCCTCTCCATTTCTTTAGGCATATCATTTATATAGGATCGGAGTTCAATGCCGGGATGGTTCATCTTACTGTTAATCTCCTCAAAATGCGTTTTTCCCGTCACCCAAATGAGTTTATAAGGCAACGAGGACTGTAGTAAGCTCAATTCAATCAAGGCATTATTCAAAGCTTTTGCTCCTCCGCTCCCACCAAAAACCAGTACAGAGGGGACAGGATTTTTTATTCGCTGTACTATTTTCCGTCTCCTGTAAATCTCTTTAAATTCTTCCCGAATGGGATTTCCCGTGACATACAGATGATCTTTCCGCTGAAAATATCGATGAGAATCACTGAAACTAGTACATACAGCATCCACCTTGCGGGAGAGAATCTTCGTCGTTAATCCCGGGTATACGTTTTGTTCATGAATAAGAGTTGGAATATTCTTTGCGGCTGCAGCATATAGAATGGGACCACTGACATATCCTCCTGTTCCGATAACGATATCAGGTTGAAACTGTTGAAGGATCTTTTTTGACTGACGAAGTCCTTTGAGTAATTGCACACCACTCCTGATATTATGAAACGAGAGTTTTCTCATCAAGTATCCTACTGTAATGTGGTTCATTCTATAGCCTTTTTCAGGGATAACCGTTGCTTCCAATCCGTTTTTTGTTCCCACAAACAGGATGTCTGCTTCAGGATGATGTTTAAGAATTGTTTCTGCGATAGCAAGAGCAGGATAGATATGTCCTCCTGTACCCCCTCCGCTGATGATTACTCTCATGATGCTTCTCCTTCCTTGATTTCGAAGTTGCAGTACTTCGATATATTGACAAGAATACCGGCTGCACCCATCAAGATCAAAAGAGAGGTTCCTCCATAACTGACGAAGGGCAAAGGCATTCCGGTTACCGGCATTGATGACGTTGCAACAGCAATGTTTATGATTGCTTGTGATCCGATCATTGCAACGATTCCTGTTGCCATCAAGCTGCTGAATAGATCCGGTGCATTCATTGCGATTTTAATCCCTTTCCAAATTAAGAGTAAAAATAACATTATTACAATGAGACCGCCCACATACCCCAGTTCTTCCCCAATAATGGAAAAAATAAAGTCGTTTTGAGGCTCCGGCAAGTAAAGATGTTTCTGAACACTTTGCCCCAGGCCCTGTCCAGTGACTCCACCGGATCCGAGAGCATAAAGAGATTGAATTACTTGATATCCGTCACCCTGGGCATACTCCCATGGATCAACAAAAGAGATTAATCTTTGAGCCCGGTAGTTTGTAATTGTTCCGGTGATCAATACATGATAACTCATATATGCCAGACTACCAACTCCTGCTGACACAACCAGAAAAAAATGGGAGAATTTCATCCCGCCGACGAAAAGCAGAGATCCTATAATGATCATCATAACAATTGCAGTGCTGAAATCCGGTTGCTCCCGCAAAAGAAGAAAAAAGATTCCTGCTAAAAGCAAATAAGGCAATTGTCCGGTTATCAATTTCTGAATTCTATGCTGACGTTTTTCAATTGAAGCACTTAAAAATATGATCAGCCCCATTTTTGCTACTTCTGACGGCATAAATTGAATGGGTCCCAGCCTTAGCCACCGAGTCGCACCTTTTGCAGTGATTCCAAGGGGGGTGTATAAAAGCAGAAGCAAAAAAACAATGCTCATGATCAAAATAAGCGGTGCCCAACGTTTCCATACAACATACTTGATGTTTGACGTTATAAACATCACAAAAGATCCCAAAATTGCCCAACGAACCATCAATTTCAGGTAATGCAATCCATCTCCATAATGCACTAAGGTGTACGTATAGCTTGAACTGAAAACCATAATAATTCCTATGGCAACCAGACCGGCAACGGAAGCAATAACGGTAAAATCCGTTGCATTCTTTTTAACCATTAAGCTTCCTCCTTCAAACTTTCAAACAATGAACGGAAGTGATCTCCCCTTACTTCATAACTCGTGTACATATCCCAGCTGGCAGATGCAGGCGATAACATTACAACATCTCCTTCTTCTCCCAGCGAATAGCCTTTTTTTACAGCATCATCAAGATTGCTGTGAATTTCAGTTTCATAAAAATCATTTTTATGGCAGGATTTTTCAATAATTTCGGCTGTTTCACCAAAAAGCAATACTTTCCTTACCCGTCCTTGGAATAAGGAAGTCCATTGATCATAATCACTATTTTTATCCATACCTCCTGCAATGAGAATAATGGGTGCGTCTACAGCTTCAATTGCCTTGATTGAAGCATCCGGATTTGTTCCTTTCGAATCATTAATAAAAGTAATTCCGTTCAGTTCACCAAGTACTTCAATCCGATGGGCAACACCCTTGAAGTTTCTTAGTCCTTCTCTTATGTTTTCAATGTTTACACCCATAGCCCATGCTAAAGCTGTAGCAGCCAGTGCATTCTCCACATTATGTTCTCCGAGAATTTGAAGTTCATTTTTTTCTATGACAGAGTGGGTTTGACCCTCGTTCTTTATCACGATTCGGCCCTTATCTACCATGACTCCATGATCAACCATTTGTTTACGACTGAAGAAGATTTTTTTATGCTTAAGATTTCCCGTTGCTTTAAGAGAAATCGGATCGTCGAGATTTATGATTCCGAAGTCTTCTGTCCCCTGTCGATTGAAGATTTTTAGTTTGCAATCGATATACCGCTCCATCGTCTTATGACGGTTCAGGTGGTCCGGAGTAATGTTCAAAATTGTTCCTGCAACAGCTTTAAACTCCTTAATGCTTTCCAGTTGAAAACTGCTCAGCTCAACAATAAAATAATCATCATCCGTACTCCCTAATGCTTTTGAAATCATGGGAACCCCAATATTCCCTACAACATGGGTCTTTGTTGAGTGTCTTTTGAAAATTTCTCCCGTTAGGGCTGTCGTCGTTGTCTTCCCGTTAGTTCCTGTAATTCCAATAATTTTACCTTTGGTTAACCGGTAGGCCAGTTCAATCTCCCCCAGCACTTCAACACCTTTTTTGCGAGCATCGACAATAAGAGGGATACTCAAAGGAACTCCAGGTGATAAAACAATAAAATCAGGATCTCCTGCATCCTCAATGGTTTTAAGCTGAATGCCAAAATAGTTTTTTGACGGTTCAAGCTTTAAGGCACATATCGGTTCGCTTAAGTCCGTTAGTGATTTTGTATCGGTAACCGTTACATTCGCACCAAGATCCCTCAACACTTCGACCAAAGGGATACCTGTGGTTGCAAGACCCACGACTAATACTGATTTGTCTTTGAGATTCATCTCCATCCCCCTCGTTAAATGATTCCAAAGTATGCCACGGCACATAAAAGAGCAGTTGCAGACCAAAATCTGCGAACCACCACTGTTTCTTTCCATCCGATCAATTCAAAATGGTGATGTATTGGACTCATTCGAAACACACGTTTCCCTGTTTTCTTAAAGCTGGCAACCTGAATAATCACCGACAGTGATTCCAGAAAGAAGATCCCTCCTGCAATCGGCATGAAAAGAAAGCTTCCCGTTACAAGGGCCATAACGGATATAGCGCCTCCTAATGCTAATGAACCCGTGTCACCCATAAATACCTTGGCAGGATGACGGTTAAACAGAAGAAAACCCACACACCCACCTGCTATAGTCCCTCCAAAGACTGCAACGTCGAACATGCCGATGGTATAAGCAAAATATGTGAAGAACCCGGCAGTAATCCCGGTCACTCCGGAGGCTAAGCCATCCAAGCCGTCAGTAAGATTTACACTGTTCACTGTTCCTATGATGACAAAAATCATAAAAGGAATAAAGAAAATCCCCAAATCAACCGTTCCCTCTAAAGATAAAAAAGGTACATAAAGAACTGTATCTCCGATCCAGAGTACATAAATCACGGTGATTGTTATGGAAATCAATAATTGGAAAAGTATTTTTTGATAGGCTCTCAACCCTAAGTTCCTTTTTAAAACCACCTTGATGTAGTCATCTATAAAACCCACTGCTCCAAAAGAAATCGCTGAAAAAAGCAAGAGCATGGTTTTTAAATTTACTCCCGCGATGGCAATTGTGGCAATTGTAATCGCTATGACGATCATTATTCCTCCCATCGTTGGAGTCCCTGATTTTTTTTGATGACTTTCCGGTCCTTCTTCCCTTATACTCTGTCCCACTTTGATTCTTTCCAGAGCAGGAATTCCCCATGGACCGATTAAAACGACCAATGCAAATGCTGTTAATATACTTGTTGCAATTAGCATAAANTTTGACATTACTTAGACTTCCTTCCCCGGATCACTCTGTCAATGATTTTTTCCAGCTGCAAGCCCCTTGAAGCTTTGAAAAGCACCTGGTCTCCTTCTTTTAACTCTTTCACCAGGTACTTTGCAGCGTCTTCCGAACTCGTAAAGTGTCTCCATTTATTTTGACCGAGTCCCTGATCGACAGCACCTTTTCCGATATCTCTTGATGCTTCACCATAAGTAATTAGTCCATCAAAACCTCTTTGACCGATATAAGTCCCCACTCGGTAATGTTCCCTCTCTTTATGAGTGCCAAGTTCAAGAATATCTCCAAGCACTAAATATCTTCGACCGTTTCTCATATTCTCAATGATTTTTATGGAAGCGATCATTGATTCAGGACTGGCATTATAGGCATCGTTAATTATACATATCCCATCAACCATATGTTTTTCAAAGCGCATCCCTGTCAAAACCGGTTTTGAAAGTCCTTCCCGGATTTTTTCTGCCGACATTCCATAATGTCTGCCTATCCAGATTGCCGCTAAAGCATTTTGAATCTGGTGTTCACCCGGAACAGGAACATAAAAGGATTCTGATTTTCCATCAATCATGACGGAAATAAGGGATGTTTGATCATCTTTTGTCTCAACATGAACAGGATGAAAGTCGTTATGCTCCTGGAGACCGTAAAAAAATTTCCTGTATGGTGTATCCTTATCTTTTAAGGCCCACAACAGTGGATCGTCTCCATTTAAAAGCAACCGATGATCCCCACCCATTTTCGATGTAATCTCCATCTTTGCCTCCCGGATATTTTCCCTGGTTTCCAGGAACTCAATATGAGATGTGCCGATATTGGTAATCACCGCAAGTTCAGGAGGTGCAATCTCCGTCAAAGCTTTAATTTCTCCAAAAGATGACATTCCCATTTCCAGAACAGCATAGGAGTGCTGTTCATCAAGATCAAGCAATGTCAACGGGAGCCCTATTTCATTATTGAAATTTCCTTTAGTTTTCAGTACTTTTTTCTGTTCGCCTAAAACAGCAGCAACAAAATCTTTTGTCGTTGTTTTTCCAACGCTCCCTGTAATTCCTATGCATTTAACTTTCTGCCGAATCATGTGTTCTTTCGCCATCATTTGCAACGCTTTTAATGAATCCTCGACTTGAATAATCGTTTTCCCCGTAAAAATCCTTTCATCAGGGTTAAAATTCTGCATATGGTCTTCCTGGATAAATAAACCTGCTGCTCCATTTTCCAGAGCGCTGGAAATAAAATCATGCCCATCAAAATTCTCTCCAATAATCGGGATGAAAAAATCCTTCTCTTTAATCCTGCGGGAGTCAATGGAAAACCCTTTCCATTCCTGAGTCGCTCCTTCCCGGATGAGCACACCCTTCGCAGATTCCAGTATCTCCTTCGTACGCAAATCAGTTTCCTCCTTAAAAAGCACCTCTTTCTAGCAACCATTTCATTATAGCAAATAATTTACTCGAATTCTACGGTAATCAAAGTTCCGGCTTCCACTTCTTCCCCGGGTTCCAGACTTTGAGCAACTGCTAAGCCTTCACCTTTCACTTCAAGAGTCAAGCCAAGCTCCTGAGTGATTTTCCTGACATCGCTGAGCGAGTATCCGATCAAATCAGGGACAGCAGACCGTTCATCACTGGTGGATTGCTTCAAAAATAGGCTGATCACAGAGTTTTTGTGCACCTGTGTTCCCACATCAGGTCCCACCCTGGAGATAATGGAATCATCTTCGATAAGCCAATGGTTTTCAACATGATACTCAAGTTCGTTCTCATAAAGAGTTTTTTTCGCCTCTGAAAGGGTCATCCCAATGATGTCCGGAACAGATATGCCCTCTTCCTCCATCAGTTTTTCTTCTTCTTCAGAGTACTGAGGGTGAATCCCCAAATACCGAAATGTTTCACTGAAAATCGCATGGGCAATCGGTGCCCCTGTGGTGTTTCCGTAATGCCGACCTGAAACAGGCTCGTCAACAATGGCTAAGACAACAATTTCAGGGTCATTCATCGGTGCCGCACCGACAAAAGAGGATACAAAGTATCCGTCACGATAAGCTCCATCCACCATTTTTTGAGCAGTTCCTGTTTTTCCTCCTACCTGATACCCCGGCACGTAGGCTCTGCTGTTCCCTAATCGTATGGCTTCCTCTGAAATTTGACGAATCATTTCCGAGGTTTCCTTAGACACTACCTGACGGGTCACTTTAGGCTCAAAGGTTTCAATTTCATTCCCTTCATGGTCCAAAATCGCTTTAACGATTCTGGGTTCCACCATATACCCGTCATTCACCAATGTAGCATAGGAACGAATCAACTGAATAGGGGTCAGATTAATTGCTTGTCCAAAAGACATTCGGGCAAGCTCCCCGCTTATTTCACCATCAGACTTCTCTTTCGTTCTTTCCAGCGGCAAGATGATTGATCTTCCTTCACCCGGAAGATCAATCCCCGTTAAGTCAAAAAGTCCGAAACCTTCAAGGTAATGATAAAAGGACTTTGATTGTATTTTCTGTGCGAGTTCAACAAAAATCGGGTTGTCAGAGTTTCGATAGGCTTCCGAAAAGGTTTGATGTCCGAAAGGATCATAGTACCTCCAACTTCGAATCACATCATTTCCCAACCGAATCGTCCCTGATGAGTAATATTCGGAACTTAGTGAAGCATGACCTTCTTCAAGGGCGATCGATGCTGTAATCGCTTTAAAGGTTGAGCCCGGTTCATAAGTATCATTAATTAAGGGGTTTCTCCACATTTCTCCCCAAAAATCGATTCTTTCCTCATTGGACATCTCTTCAAGAGCCGCTAACTCTTCAGGATTTTGTGGGATTCTCGGTTGATTCGGATCATAATCCGGTTTCACAGCCATGGCTAGAATTTCGCCGGTTTTTGCATTCATTACGATTGCCATAGCCCTTTTTCCATCCACTTCTTCCAATGTCTCGTTCACTGCTTTTTCAGTAATATGCTGAATCACTTCATCGATCGTCAGCACAACTCCAAGACCTTCCGTTGGAGGATAATAAGATTCTATTTCCGAGGAGAGCGTTCTGCCGTCCCGATCTGTTATTCTGATCCATCGACCCGGAGTACCGTTCAAGTACTGATTATATTGATGCTCAACACCTGATATGCCAATGTTGTCTACATTGGTATGCCCAATCACATGGGAAACGAAATCTCCATAAGGATAGAGACGAAGATGGTCATCAATCAACCACACTCCTCTCAAGTTCGCCTCGATCATCTCCTTACCAATATCCCGATCAACCCAGCGTTTAACCGTAATCGTGGTTCTTGATTCATCTTCCAGTCTTTCCAATAATACATCCTGTTCCAGATCCAGCATCCCGGCCAAATATGCTGCAGTCTCCTCTTTTTTAGTAATTTCTCTGGGGCTTGCATAAACTGCATAAGTGCTTGCACTAACCGCAAGCTCTTTTCCATTTCGGTCAAAGATGGTTCCTCTTCGGGGAGTGATCTCGATATCTCTCATCTGTTGCTTTTGTGCTTGTGATTGCAATTCTTCCCCTTGAATAATTTGAAGCCATCCAAGGCGCACAATCAGGCCAAGCATGGCTAGGGAAATAATAAAAAACATTGTTAATAAACGCTTTCTTGTAGACTTGGTTGGAGTCACCCCGGTTGTTTTGCTCATGATCCTTCCTCCTAAATCTTAAAAGAATATCATCCAACGATCAATAAAATCATAAATATGATTTCGAATTACCTCATACCTAGTCAACTCAAATTCTTCTTCATGACGAAATTTCATCAAATGGGATCTGACTTTCGTAACCCTGCTGCTATCCAGACTTCGATAATTCACCTCATGAGTGGTCGGATAGACCATTCCGATTTCTTCTATTGCCAAAGCTTCAATTCGATTGGAACGGGCAATGCTTTCGGTTTGCACCCTTAAAGCCCTTTCATCATTTTCCAGGTTCCGAATGCTTGCGGTTAATTGATGGATTTCATGTCGCACCTCCGTATTGGCTTCATAGCTCAACAATAAAGCGGTACAGGCACAAATCAGTAACATAAAAATGCCTCCGACAAAGATTTTTTCTCTGCGATATGCCTTCTGATAAGAGTTCCGGGAAGGGTTCGGTGTTTCCTTGGGCTTTGCAGGATCTGCCTTTCCCTGTTTTGTCTCAGGATATGATATGATCTCTTCAGGATAAGCAAAGTTTTGGCGTGCAACTTCCATTCAATTCACCTCATTTCATCAATGATATTGTCTAATGATTTTATTTAATCAGCCTTTTCAAAAATTCTAAGCTTTGCGCTCCGCGATCTGTGATTGCAATCAATTTCCTCCTTTGATGGCAATACAGGTTTTCTTGTAATGATCTTCCCTTCGGATTCTTTCCCGCAGGTGCAAACAGGAAATTCAGGTGGACATACACATGAACTTGCAAGCTCTTTAAATGTGTTTTTTACAATTCGATCCTCAAGAGAATGAAAAGTGATAATCACGATCCGTCCAACTGGGTTTAGAACCTCTACAGTACTCTTAATCGTCTCTTTAATAATGCCCAGCTCATTATTCACTTCAATTCGGATCGCCTGAAAAGTCCTTTTTGCAGGATGCGGTCCTCTCTCCCTGGCTTTAGCGGGAATTGCTTTTTTTATCACTTCAACCAGTTCATGACTGGTGGAAATCTCCTTTTTCTTTCGTTCCTCAACAATAAATTTTGCGATTCGTTTTGCCCAATTTTCCTCTCCATAGTCCTTTATGATTTTTGTCAGTTCATCCTCATTATAGGTATTTACGACTTCACTTGCAGTCAATGCTGAGGTTGTATCCATACGCATATCCAATTCACCATCATGCATATAGGAAAACCCTCGCTCAGGTGTATCCAATTGGTGAGAGGAGACTCCCAGGTCCAATAGCAAACCGTCAATCCCTGAAATGCTTAAATCCAGAAGAACGTTTTGAATAT
>SL_3KL_010_SEDDRAFT_10000263_pt1 | contig 39980 bp, 41 predicted proteins | sample SodLakKL_010_SED_2_FD_10381 | JGI IMG/M metagenome (IMG submission 10381) | reverse complement strand
GAAGAGATTTTCGGGAACCAAGAGTGAATCCCAGGAAAATAACGGGACCCTCTCCCTGGAGAACTCCGCCCCAAGGATAGACAAGATGATCCCCTCTTTCATGGGGAAGGATAAGGGCGAAAAGAATCAAAGGAGTGCATATCCTCAGGAAGTTTCGCCAAAAACCTTTNCCAGCCAGTCTCTGGCGGAGAGGGATGCGGGCGGGGCCGCCACGGTCCCTTTGCCGTCAAAAAAATTGGAAATTCGGGGGCAGCACCCTGCAACAGACTGGGACACACTCGAAGATGCCAGGGTTTCCGGGCACGTGAAGGTGGATGCTCATGGACAAAGAGCCTTGGGTAGGGGGGGCACCTCGGAGGGTGCGGAGCTTCTGTGGGAGGAAAAGGCCGCACTCACTCCCAAAGACATGAGGAATCTGCCCGGTAGGCAAAATTTGCCTCAGAATTCGCTTATGGATTCTGATGTGAGTGCATTTTCGCGAGGTGACAAGTTCAATGGAGACTCAGGTGAAGCAGATCTGGGCCGTCTGCTGAATCTTGCCCCAGAAGGGCGGGGGCGTGAGAGCAAAGTGCTGGATGGAGAGATGACTAACAACCAGCAAACACCAAAAAGCATCAACCCGAGCAAAGGGAAAGGATCCCCGGGGCAGGGGGCTGAAGGCGGGTCTTCCCATTCCGGCCAGAGGGGAGGGGGCTTTGAAAAAGCGATGTTTTCGGGCAAGGAGAAGCCCGATTCAGGTGGTCATTCCACGGGAACCCAGCCTTTTTTCACAACATTTCCAGGAGAAGGGAAAAACTCTTGGGTGCCCCGAGGGCAGAGTCCTGGCGCGTCTCTCTTCGAAACATCCCCTTTGGACTGGGATCAATCCCCCGAGGATTCGGCCAGCCTCAGAAAAAACTATTTGAAGCTCGACCTGCTAGACAAGAAGCTTGGCCGCCTCATGCTGGAAGTGGAGACAAGGCACCATGAAGTGGCCGCGAGGCTGATGGCAGAGACGGAGCAGGCCCGCAGCGTTATTTTGCAGAACTCGGCAACTCTGCGCCAGGAGCTGCAATCCCAGGGACTGGTTCTGGAACAATTTCAGGTGCATGTTCAGGGAGAAGGCAGCCACCGAAGAGACCGCAGCCGGCAGGAAGATGCGTCAAATGGGTCCAGGGAGCAAAAGAAGGCATCCAAAGCCAAAGCCAATGAAAAGCTGGAAAATTTCCATGGGAGTGAGAAAGAGCCGGATCGTTTGAATGGAATCAGTTTTTTTGCCTGAGCATAAAAAAATGAAGGTTTTCTGGAGCCATCTACTGAAGAAGGGAGCGCTAAGACATGATGAACCCCGCTCAAAACACGGGCAGCCTGTTTGGTGGAGTCACATTTACGAAAAATTCTTTTGAGAGTCCTCTTGGAAAGGATGCTTTTCTCAACATGTTCTTGACCCAGCTCAAGCACCAGGATCCCACCAATCCCATGGAATCCCATGAACTTGCGGCGCAGCTGGCTCAGTTCACCACAGTGGAGCGGCTGTCGGAAATCAATAAAAATGTGGTGGAACAGCTCAGCTCGCTGACCTCCATCAACTATTCGCAGATGGCTCAGATGGTGGGCCAGGAGGTGGTGGGCCAGGATGGGGGCATTCAGCTGTATGACGGCCGGACATCCGCCAGTTCCTACGACCTTCCCGTCACTGCGCGGGTGGCGGTGAAGATTTTCAATGACAACGGAACGCTGGTGAGAACCCTGAACCTGGGGTCACAGGCTGCGGGCAACCACCTGGTGGAATGGGATGGAAAAAACGAGGCGGGGCAGGCCCTGGGGCAGGGCAGATACCATGCGCACATCGAGGCTGTGGACGAAACGGGCAACTTCATTCAGGTGGGGCAGAGGGTCTCCGGTACCGTGCATGCCTTTCGCCTCGTGGAGAACCAGCCTTATCTGGTGCTCGACCACGAGAAAGGTTTGCTTCTGCCCATCGCTTCGGTGAGGCAGGTCAGTGCGGGCCGCGGTTAAAAAGCGATGGGGACGATGAAGGGACAAATGCAGGGGTCCAGACCTGGCTGGAAGGGCCGATCAGAATTCAGAAGGAGCGGAAAATGGCAATAAGCAGCGCAATGTACAATGGTGTGAGTGGAATGAACAGCTTCAGCACCGCATTGGAAGTGACCAGCGACAACGTGGCCAATGCGGGCACAACAGGGTTTAAGTCCAACACGGCCCGTTTTGGAGATATGGTGAGCAGCTATTACAACACCCAGTCCAAGGACACGGACCGCCGCGGTTCCGGAAGCATGGTCATGAAGATCGCCACCGATTATGCTCAGGGGCCCATGATGAACACTTCCAGTTGGTCCGATATGGCCATCAACGGGCCTGGTTATTTCTGTCTGGCAAAAACCATCGACGCCAACGGCAATGTGGACGGCAAAAGCTTTTACTCGCGGGATGGAAGCTTTTACATGGATAAGGACGGCTACCTGGTCAACAGCCAGGGGTATCATGTGCTGGGATCGGACAATGGGCGGGGTGTTCCCATAAGAATTGAAATGAATCCCAGCGATCCCGTTTACGCCAACTACTACGTGGACAACACGGGTCAGATCTGGGGCTATCATGTCAACCCTCCTGACGACACGCGCTTGAGTGTGGTCCACTCGGAGGCTGTGGGCACCCTTGCACCGGTCTATGACCAGGACGGAGTCCTGGATCCCTTTGTGCCGCAGGAGGAGGTGGGCCTGACCTTCGGCACCTTCAGCATTGATTCTCAGGGCCGGTGGACTTACGATTTAGATCCCGACAATGCACAGGTGCAGGGTCTCGGCGATGGCCAAACCCTGACGGAGACCATCACGGTGGTCACCGATGGGGGCGGGACCGAAACCATCGACATCACCATTGTGGGACCCAATGATGTGACGACCGCTGCCTGGTGGGATCCTCAGAGAATTGCGAACCCTGTTCAGATCGTCATTTTTCCCAACGAAGGGGGATTGATTCGTCAGGGAGGGAACCTGTTCCTTCCCGGCCCCACTTCCAAGGATGCCGTGGACGTGACGCGAAATCCCGCTCTCAGGGGAGACATCGCCGGCTTCACCCTGGAGAATTCCAACGTGGACCTGGCCAGGGAAATGGTGAATATGATCATTTACCAGGCCAGTTACAACGCCAACACGAAATCCATCACCACCAGCCGGGACATGCTGGACACGACGATCAACCTGATCAGATAGAGTTCGTAGAAGGGGAGAGCACCCTGTGGCTCCACACGGAGGCCTCTCCCCGGTAAATTTTCCCCTCCCTCCATGGCTTCCCCGGCAGTTCACCCAGTAATGAGTTCCTGCTGAACCCCACTGCCCGTATTGTGGGCACATCCATTCTCTGCCAGCGGATATCCTCCTGCCCGGTCACTTTTCTCCCGGCAGTTTATCGGTCAACAAATTGACGAAAACTGGGACGAGAGATGGCTTTCTGGCTGTCCTTTCAGAGGAATGACCATGAGCTGAACCCTCCACGCTGAGATTCGGGCCGCAAAGAGGGTCTCCAGCGACGGAGCCGTTGCCTTCCGTGCTTGCTTTTCAAAAACATTTTCTCAGGTCAGTGGCATATTCGTTGCTTTGACATTTGGTCAAGGGAACAACGCGTATTTCGAGGATATGAAAGTTTAAACGTGCAGCAGAAAAGTGGTGAGGCAACCAATCCCCCATGGATATCGCAACGGTCATTGGTATCGTATCCGCTTTCGCCCTGGTCCTCCTGTCCATCTCTCTGGGCAGCGGACTGGGGACCTTCTTCAACATACCGTCACTCATGATCGTCATGGGGGGGACCATGGGAGCCACCATGGTTCAGCACCCCATGAAGGAGATTTTTGGCGTTTTCAAAGTCGTCAAGCACGTTTTCTTCAGCAAGGCATGGAGCGGCGCAGAGATCATTCCCAGGTTCATTGAGCTGTCCAACAAGTCCCGTAAAGAGGGCATTCTGGCCCTGGAGTCGGAGCTTGACAAGATAGGGGACGATTTTTTGTCCAAGGGCTTGCAGCTGGCCATCGATGGAATGGAGCCGGAGGCCATTCGGGAAATCATGGAAACGGAGCTGGAGAATCTCGAAGAGCGTCACCGCAATGGCGCCGAGATCATGAACACCATGGCAACCTACTTTCCGGCCATGGGGATGATCGGGACCTTGATCGGCCTCGTGCAGATGCTGCAGACCATGGATGACCCCTCCACCATCGGGCCCGCCATGGCCGTCGCCCTGCTCACGACCTTCTACGGGGCTGTTTGTGCCAACCTCATCTGCATCCCCATGGCTGGAAAGCTGCGAAAGCGCAGCAAGGAAGAGGTCGCGGTCAAAGACATGGTGATTTGTGGGGTCATGTCCATCGCCAATGGCGACAATCCCAGGATCATTGAGCAAAAGCTGCATGCCTTTGTGGCTCCCAGTGCAAGAGAGAGCAATTTCAAATAGAATTTCATCGCTGACCTGCTGAATGAAAGGGTTGAGGGAAATCATGGTGGAAAAGGCCTCTGACAAAGTTGAGGACGAAAGGGAAAAGAAATCATCAGTTCTCAAATGGATCATCATGGCTGCGCTGGTTCTGGTGCTGGCGGCGGGGGGGTACTTCGGCTACATCACTTATTTCGACGAAGGTATTTCCGGAGGCGGAGCCTCCCGAAGCGCACAACCCGTCATTCATCCCCTCGATTCCTTCCTGGTGAATCTCTCCGATCCGGGAGGCAAAAGGTATCTGAAGGTCAACATGGAGCTTGAACTGGAGAGCCAGTCGGCACTCGGCGAGATGAAGGAAAGAAACCATGCTGTGCGGGACTCCATACTCCTGTTGCTCTCGGGGAAGGTTTACGAAGAGATCGCCAGTCCTGCGGGAAAACTGACGCTCAAACGAGAAATCATCTCGCACCTCAACCGGATTCTTTCCAAAGGCCAGGTGAAAGAAGTTTATTTCACCGAATTCCTTGTGCAGTGAGAAGAAAAGAACATGGAAAAGGTCCTCTCACAGGATGAAGTGGATGCCTTGCTCCGGGGGTTGTCCGACGGAGAGATCGACGCGCAGAAGCAGAATGCGGACGAGGAAGGGCCGGTCAAATCCTATGACCTCACCAGCCAGGACCGCATCATACGCGGCAGGATGCCCACCCTTGAAATCATCAACGACCGTTTCGCCCGGCTTCATCGTGTCGCTCTTTCGGGTGCCTTGAGAAAAATCGTGGACATCACCGTCGTTCAGACGGACATGGTCAAATTCGGAGAATTCATCCGCACTCTTCCTGTTCCCACCAGCCTGCACATCGTGAAGATGGATCCTCTCAGAGGGCACATACTGCTGGTGGTGGAAAGCCGCCTCATCTTTACCCTCATGGACTGCTTTTTCGGAGGCACGGGCAAGAGCCGCTTCAAGATAGAGGGGCGTGATTTCACGAGCATTGAGCAGCGCGTCATCAGCCGGGTTGTTCAGGGTGTGCTCAGTGATTTGGACAGTGCCTGGAAGCCCGTTGTGCCTGTCAATTTTCAGTTGACACGGTCCGAGGTCAATCCCCAGTTTGCGACCATTGTTGCGCCCACCGACCTGGTGGTGGTGGTCCATTTTGAATTGGAACTGGATCAACTGGTTGGAAAGATCATTCTGTGTCTGCCCTATTCCACCATTGAGCCCATTCGATCGCGTCTTTATGCCAGCTTTCAAAGCGACCANCTGGAAGTGGACCTGGAGTGGCTTGATAGACTTAAAAAACGCCTGACGGATCTGGANGTNGAAGTGATGGTGGAGTTGGGCAGTGGCAACATCAAAGGGCGTGATCTGATAAATCTGGAAGTGGGGGATGTGTTGGTTCTCGATAAGGATGTCCAGAACCCCTTGACCGTGAAAGTGGAGGGGGTTCCCAAGTTCAGGGCGGTGGCCGGAATCTCCAGGGGGAACCGGGCCTTCCAGGTGACCGAGGTTGTCGCACCTCCCATTGTGGAAACTTCAGCTAAAAGGTCTTTCGACTCATGACGGAACAGGAAAAACATGTGAGCCAGGATTTTGAGGAAAAAGCGCAGGGAGGAGAGCCTGCCGAGTTCCCTCCCCTCCAATCCTCCTCCCCAAAAGGATCTGGCAGGGATTTGGATTTCATTCTGGACATTCCCCTTCAGGTGGCTGTGGAGCTGGGAAGGACCAGCATGATCATCAATGACTTGCTTCAACTGGGACAGGGGTCGGTGGTGGAGCTCTCCAAACTCGCCGGTGAACCGCTGGAAATATTGGTGAACGGCAAATTGCTGGCGCGAGGGGAAGCCGTGGTGGTCAATGAAAAGTTTGGTGTGCGCATCACGGATATCATCAGTCCCCTTGAGCGGGTCAAGCAACTGGCGTGATGTCTTTTTTCACGGACGTCTGAGCAAAAGGGCTGTCAGGGCTTCCTCATGCGGAGCGGGAGGCGGGTGGTTTTTCCATGGCCGAGTCAATGGATTTGGGAATGCAGGTTTTTCGGGTTTTCGGCGGTCTTTTGATCGTGCTGGCCATTCTTGTGGGCGCAGTTCTGGCTCTGAAAAGATTTGGTCCATACGTGCACAAACCCTCTGCTGCGGGCACACTGGAAGTGGTGAGCCGCCATTACCTCGATCCGAAGAACTCTCTCATATTGTTGAGGGTTCAAGAACAACACTTCCTGGTGGGCGTTTCTCCTCAGGGACTGCAGATGCTGGCCCCAGTGGATTTCCCGTCCTGTGAATCCCAGAGGGAACAGGGAAACCCTGTTCCACGGTTTGAAAAAGGGGAAGGTGGTGGTCCCACGTGATCTGAAATCATTGGTCCCTCATGGGCTGCGGGCGGGGCAAGGATGGTTCTTTTCCATCTCCATCTCCATGTTCCTGGGCCTGCTATTCCTGCACGCTCCCGCTCATGCCCTGGAAATCAGCTTTCCATCCATGCAGCTCAATCTCGACGGCGTGGACGGGCCGGAGCAGGTTTCCAGTGTGCTTCAAATCGTCTTTCTTATGACGGTTCTCACCATTGCACCTGCAATGGTCATCATGATGACCTCTTTCACTCGCCTGGCCGTCGTGCTGTCACTCCTGAGGCAGGCCATCGGCACCCAACAGTCCCCCCCCAATCAGGTGATTGTGGGGCTCGCCCTGTTTCTCACTTTCTTCATCATGCAGCCCGTCTGGGACCGCATACACAAGGAGGCGATGGTCCCATACCGCAACATGGAGATCACGGGGGAGGAGTTTTTGGAAAGGAGTGCGTCCCCCCTCAAGGATTTCATGTTGAAACAAACCAGCAAGAAAGACCTGGCCCTGTTCATATCCCTCAGTGGAGCGGGAAAACCCGAGAACGTCGATGACATTTCCCTCTCCACACTCATCCCTGCTTTTGTCATCAGTGAACTCAAGACAGCCTTTCAGATAGGTTTTCTTTTATACATTCCGTTCATCATCCTCGACATGGTCGTGGCAAGCATTCTCCTTTCCATGGGAATGATGATGCTTCCTCCCGTCATGATTTCTCTGCCTTTCAAACTCATGCTCTTTGTTCTGGCGGATGGGTGGAACGTCCTGGTGGGATCGCTCGTCAGAAGCTTCTACTGAGTGAGCAGAAACAGAGTGAGCCGCAGGTTCGAAAGGGATAGAAAAGCCGACGGTCAAGAGTGAGGGACATTTTTCTGCCTGAAAGTCTTCATGACCAATTTTTTGGTTTTTCCGTAGAACTGATTCCCGCAACGAGGTGATGCAAAATGACGACGGAGTTTGCCCTGGGTCTGGCCCAGAGAGCTGTGGAGACCATGCTGTGGACGGTCTTGCCCGTGCTTTTGATATCTTTGCTCGTGGGCATTCTCATCAGCCTGTTCCAGGCGGTGACACAGATCCAGGAAACCACTCTCGCTTTTGTTCCCAAGATCATCGTGACGTTTCTTTCTCTTCTTTTTTTTGGCTCCTGGATGCTTGAAAAGATGCTGAGCCTCACGAGGGAAATCTTTCACAACTTTCCCGGCTGGATTTGAATCCTGGTCGGGGTCNATGCACTCAACGGCGGCGGCACATGATCCACATTCATGTGAGTGTTCCTGAAGTGGCTCTTTTTTTGGCCCTGGTGCTNCGCATCGGGCTGATCCTCTTCCTGCTGCCCTTTTTCAGCGGCCAGCAGGTTCCTGCCATGATCAAGGCGGGAGCGTGTTTTTCCATATCTGTGCTCCTGTATCCTTCCCTCAAGGATGTGGTCCAGCCCGTTCCCATGGACATGGCAAGCCTGGTCATGATGGTCTTGGCAGAACTCATAATCGGAATGCTGCTCGCATTGGGTTGTGTTCTGATTCTGGCTGCTTTCCAGCATGCGGGGGAGGTGATCAGCTTTCAGATGGGACTGGGTTTTGCCCAGGTGGCCGACCCCCAGACGGGAAGCCAGGTGACCATCCTCAGCCGCTGGTTCAACCTTTTGGGACTGCTGCTTTTCTTCAGCCTCGATGGGCACCATCATCTGCTGCGCGCCATGGTGGGCAGCTTTCACACCATCCCCCTGGGCACCGGGGTGCTGACTCCCCTCAATTATGAAAGGATGATCGCCCTTTCGGGTGAAATTTTCGTCATTGCCTTGAAACTGGCAGCCCCCGTCATGGTCGTCATCCTGCTCCTTCAATTCGGACTCGGTCTCATGGGGAAGTTTGCACCCCAGATGAATATCCTCATGACGAGCTTTCCTCTTTCCATCATGCTCGGACTCCTGTTTCTGGGATTTTCCGTCACCGTGGTGGGCGATGTCATGAGTCAGTCTCTGGGGCATATGGTGCGATTCCTTCTCGCATTGACGCGTTTTCCCCCCTGAAAATGCCAGCTGGACGCGCCAGGAAGATGCCCTTCAACTGCTTTTGCCCTGGTGATGGTTTGCGGTTCTCTTGGACAAAAATTTGACAACGGGTAAGGCATCTCAGAGGGTCATTTTGTTAACATGTCAAGTTCTCAAGAAAAAACAGAAAAACCGACCACCAAGAAACAAACGGATGCCCGTAAGAAGGGACAGATTGCCAAGAGCAAAGACCTGAATGCCGTCTTTCTCCTCCTGGCTGCGGGTGTGACCGTCTACTTGAGTGGTGTGCTCATCTACGATGAATACCGCCGGATACTCTCGGCACTTTGGGGCGACGGCTTCAACTTGGCCCATGAATCGCCTTTCTCACACGCAGTGTTTCGCCGGCTGGTTCTGCACCTGTTCACCATGATCGCTCCGGTCCTCATTGTGGTGACGGCCGTCTCTATTCTCACAAACCTGCTTCAGAACAGAGGGTTCCTCATCGCCCTGGAGGCAATCAAGCCCAAGTTCTCCAAATTGAACCCCCTCAAGGGTTTGAAGCAGTTGTTTTCCATCCGCTCCGCCGTGGAAGTCCTCAAGTCCATTCTCAAGCTTCTCGTGGTGGGTTCCGCTGTCTACCTTGTTTTACGGAACGAACAGGACCTGTTCCTGCCCTTGGTGAGGCATGAACCTTCTCAAATCATGTACGCTGTGGGACAGCTGGCCCTCAAGGTGCTCCTGATAGTGAGCGTCATCATGATCGTGCTGGGTCTGGCGGACTATGCTTTTCAGCGATGGCAGCACCAGAGGGATCTGAAGATGAGCAAGCATGAGGTGAAAGAGGAGCACAAGCAGGTGGAAGGAGACCCATTCATCAAGTCGCGCATTCGTTCCATTCAGAAGGCGATGGCAAAACAGCGCATGATGGCAAAAGTCCCCGATGCCACCGTGGTCATCACCAATCCCACGCATTTTGCCGTGGCTTTGCAATATGAAAAGGGAATGAGTGCTCCCAAAGTGCTGGCAAAAGGGACTGACCACATGGCCCGGAGAATCATGGAGAAGGCAAGGAAGCATAAAGTTCCCGTAATACAAAATCCACCATTGGCACGTGCCTTGTATAAACAGGTCAAACTGGAAGGCACCATTCCAATGAACCTTTATAAAGCGGTCGCGAAAGTGATCGCCAACGTCTTTCAGCAAAGACAGATCAAAAACCTTTGAGGCTTCTCCAGATCATGGCCACGGCAACGAGCAGCTCCCCTTCCTTTTTAAGCCGACTGAAGCAGGTGTCCGACAGCGACGCCATGCTGGGGCTGGGAATTGTGGTCATCCTCTCGGTCATGCTCCTTCCTCTGCCCCCCCCTGTTCTTGACGTGCTTTTGGCGGTGAACATCTCCATGGGGCTGGTGATTCTGCTCACGGCCGTCTATGCTCTGAAGCCATTGGATTTTGCCATTTTTCCATCGGTGCTGCTCATCACCACTCTCTTCCGCCTGGCCATCAATGTGGCGAGCACTCGGCTCATTTTACTCCGAGGACATGAAGGCCCCGAAGCCGCGGGTCATGTCATCAGGGCTTTCGGACAGTTTGTGGTGGGCGGCAATTACGCTGTAGGCTTCATCATTTTCGTGATCCTGGTCATCATCAACTTCCTGGTCATCACCAAAGGCACAGAGCGCATTTCGGAAGTGACGGCTCGATTTACTCTGGACGCTCTCCCCGGCAAGCAGATGAGCATCGATGCAGACCTGAACGCCGGTCTCATCAGTGAATTGGAAGCTCGAAACCGCCGGGAGACGGTGCGGCAGGAGGCTGACTTTTACGGCACCATGGATGGGGCCAGCAAGTTTGTGCGGGGAGACGCCATTGCGGGCATTCTGGTCACCTTTATCAATATCATCGGGGGATTGGGAATAGGCGTCGTTCAAAATTCCATGAGCATTTCCGATGCGCTGAAAAATTACACGCTCCTTTCCGTGGGCGATGGACTGGTGTCACAGATTCCCGCACTCATCATATCTTCTGCAGCGGGCATTCTGGTGAGCAGGGCCGAATCGGGTTCAGGCATGGGAAAGGCATTCCGCAAGCAGTTCAATATGTACCCCAAACCTTTTCTGCTGGCGGGCGGCATGCTCATTCTTCTGGCCATCGTCCCTGGATTTCCCTTTCTGCCCCTGGCCATGGTGGGAAGCGCCTTTGTGGCAGCAGGAGTTTACCAGTTGAGGAAAGGCGCCACCACTTCCTCGGAAGAGGGTGCAGAAAAAGCTCTGGAAGAAGTGTCCACCCCCCATGAAACCAGCGATATGCCTCCTCCTCTCGATGTTCTGGAACTGGAAGTGGGCTATGGTTTGATCCCTCTGGTGGATGAATCGCAGAACGGGGATTTGCTCCCCAGGATTCGCGCCATAAGGCAACAACTGGCCATGGAGCTAGGAATGATCGTGCCGCCCCTCCATGTGCGGGACAATCTGCAGCTGAAGCCTTCCGAATACCGTCTGCTGCTCAAGGGGAATGCGGTGGGCAAGGGGGAACTCATGCTGGGGCATCGCCTGGCTCTCAGCCCCGGTGACTCGGAAGGGGAAGTCAACGGCATTCCCACCCGTGATCCCACCTTTGGCCTGCCCGCTGTCTGGGTTCCTGACCATGAGCATGAAAACATCATGCGTGCGGGCCACACGGTCATCGACCATTCAACGGTTGTGGCCACCCATCTCACGGAACTGTTTAAAAAACATGCCGATGAGCTCCTCAGCCGCCAGACCGTTCAGCGTTTGCTGGACAGTCTCATGGAAAGCCAGCCCAAGCTGGTGGATGAACTGGTTCCCAATCTGCTCTCCGTTGGGGCCGTTCAGAAAGTCCTTCAGAATCTTGTGAATGAGCGGGTTTCCATCAGAGACATTCAGACCATCTGTGAAACTCTGGCCGACTATGGCTCCATGGTCAAGGATCCCGATATTCTCACAGAATACGTGCGGCAGGCCCTGGCCAGGACCATCACGAAACCCTATGAAACCAGTGATGAAAAACTTCACCTGATCACCATTCAGCAGGACCTGGAGGACCGGATGGCCAAAAGTTTGCAAAAGACGGAACAAGGGACCTACCTGGCCATAGATCCTGAGTTCATGAGGCAGCTGATACAGGCCACCAATATGGAAATCAAAAAAATCATCAACATGGGAATGCATCCTGTGATTCTTTGTTCTCCCATGGTTCGCAGGCATTTGAGAAAGCTCCTGGAGCGGTTTCTGCCAGAAGTGGCCGTTTTGAGCCACAATGAGCTGAGTGGGCACCTGGAAATCAAATCCGTTGGAATGATCAGGGTCAAACATGCAGGTCAAGACGTATAGAGCCCCCACCATCAACAGGGCACTGGAGCTTGTGAAGAACGAGCTGGGAGAAGACGCTCTCATTCTTGGCAACAAGAAAGTGTCCGTTTCTCCAACGGAAAACTATGTGGAGGTGATGGCGGCCATCGATCCGGGCAACCCCGATCCTCTGCCCCCTGAACCCCCTCCGGGCCTGGACTTTCAGGCCCGGCAGGAACTTCAGGAAATCAAAAGCTTCCTGTCCCTTCTCATTTCTTCAAAGGACTACTTCAGCAGGCTTCAAATGCAGGAGCCCCTTGCGGAGGTTTATCACAGCCTCCTTGTTCGCGGCCTCGACGAAAAGCACTGTTACGTGCTTTTGAAAAGCGCCTTGACGCAGCCGCAAGAAGCTGCTCTCGGCAAGCGGCAGGTGGTGGAAGGCTTTTGTCGGGAACTCCTTGCCAGAATAAAGTTTGCCAGACCTTTCCATAATTTGACACCCACCGCCAGTGACCCGTGCACCTTCTCTTTTCTGGGCCCGACAGGTGTGGGAAAAACGACGAGCCTGGCCAAACTGGCGGCCTATCTTAAAATCAAGCGTTCCTTGGAAGTGGGGATCATTTCCATAGACAGCTACCGCATCGGAGCCGTGAGTCAATTGGGCACCTATGCGGAGATCCTCGACATTCCCTTTGAAGCGGTGCAGAGCCAGAGGGAATTCCAACTGGTGAGGCAAAAATTCAAACACCATGACCTTGTGCTGGTGGATACGAGCGGCAGGAATTATCTCAGGAGGTCTCACGTGGATGAATTGAAGGAACTGTTCGGAAAGAACAGAAATCTTCATCATTTTCTGGTGCTCAGCGCAACGGCCAAAGACAATGACCTGAAGCAGACCATACGGCACTTCGATTCCATCCCCTTGCACAGCTTCATTTTCACCAAAATTGATGAGACCCTCACCATCGGGTCCGTCATCAATCAGCTCCTTCGGTTTTCATGTCCCATATCGTACCTGGGTACGGGGCAGCAGGTGCCGGAAGACATGGAACTGGCCAGTCCTCGCAGGTTGCTGTCGTTTTTGTTTCCCGCGAAAAACGGAGATTCAGGCAAAAATTGATCGGGTTGAAAAGGGAATTTTCTCACTGTTGCGGCATTGGCAAGAAATCGATTTTGGAAAAGCTCAAGGGTCGGTNAGGAAAGGACAAGGATGGACCAGGCATTGGGATTGCGAAGTGACTTGATGCGGGACAAGTCCTGGAAAGGATTGCATGTGGAACCCGCTTCCCAGGTGAGTCAGGGTGTGAGAGTCATGTCTGTGAGCAGCGGCAAAGGGGGAGTGGGCAAGAGCAATATCGTGGTCAATCTTGCCGTGGCACTCGACCGTCTGGGTCTTCGTGTCATGCTCATGGATGCCGATTTGGGTTTGGCCAACATTGACCTTTTGCTCGGCCTCACCCCCAGGTTCAATGTGGGGCATGTGCTGGCCGGTACGAAACGATTCAGGGAGGTGCTCGTGAAGGGGCCGGGCAACATACGGATACTCCCGGCTTCATCAGGCATGCAGGAGCTGACCAAGCTCACGGACGACCAGAAGCTTCATTTCCTCGAAATGCTCGATGAAGTGGACGTGGAAATGGACGTCATGCTCATCGATACGGGTGCGGGCATTTCAGACACCGTTCTTTACTTCAACCTGGCAGCGCAGGAAAGGATCATTGTCATCACCCAGGAGCCCACTTCCCTCACCGATGCCTATGCCCTCATCAAGGTGCTTTACACGAAGCACGGAGAGCGCCATTTCAAGATAGTTGCCAACGGTGTGGATGACGAAAAGTCGGGAAAAATGGTTTTTACCAAAATCAGCAAAGTGGCTGACCATTTTCTTGATGGGCTCTCCCTGGATTTTTTGGGAAGCATTCCAAAGGACACTTTCATTCCTCAGTCAGTGCTGCAGCAGAAGGCTTTGTTGGAGCTTTATCCAAAGGCACCCGCGTCCAAAGCCTTTCTTCGCATGGCGGATCAAATTCAAAGACAGGCCCCTCGCGTCAATCCTGGGTCCATACAGTTTTTTTGGAAACGTTTGATGAATGTGTGAAAAGAAAACGCAAGGGAATGCCATGCTTCAAAGAGATGTGCTCTTGAAAAGCGATTTTCCCGTTCGTGGTTCCTGCACGTCCAAAAGCCAGAAGGCCTATGGAGGTTTCACTCCTGGCAGGCGGATGGACTCCAGAGACCGGGAAAAATTGATCCTGGAACACGCCGGAGTGGTCAGGTTCATGGCCCTGAGACTGGCGGCCCGGCTTCCGTCTCATATCGCCGTGGATGATCTGGTCAACGCCGGGATCATTGGGCTCATGGATGCCCTGGACAAGTACGATCCTGATCAGGGACTGTCCTTCGAGGCCTATGCCAAAATAAGAATAAGAGGCTCCATGCTGGATGAAATCAGGGCCATGGACTGGGTTCCCAGGTCTCTTCGGCAGAAAAGCAGCGAACTGGGAAAGGTTGCTTCCCAGTTGGAACATCGCCTCAGCCGGCCTCCAACGGACGAGGAAACGGCGGAGGAAATGGGCATCTCCCTCAACGAATATCACAAGCTGCTCGACGAGATCAAAGGCATTTCCCTCATTCCTGAAGACATTCAGGATGTTTGTGTGGAAGGCCGCGGATCGAGGGTTTTCGCTGCGGAGAAAGATGACGTCTTCGACGGAACCTACAAGCAAGAGTTGAAAGCCAAGCTGGTTGAAGGCATCCGTTCCCTTTCTCTCAAAGAACAGCAGATTCTCATGCTCTATTATTACGAAGAGCTGACCATGAAAGAAATCGGGGCGGTGATGGGATATACGGAATCACGTATTTCCCAGATTCACACCAAGGCCATCGTGAAACTTCGAACCCGGCTTTCCCGGAAACTGGGGCGGGATGATCTGCCCGATGCTCTCCAGGCGCGCTATGGCGAATAAAACCCTTGATTCAGGGCCTTCACCGCTGCCTTTGTCACAGGAAGACAGTGATGGCGCATTTATGGAAGGCTGAAGGAATGAGGCTTTTGAAGGGAATAAAATCGTTGCACTTGCGGGCGGGTGATGAACCATGAGCCAAAAGAAGTGGGGTCAGCTCATTGAAGAAGATACGGCATTTGATGACGGATTCGACGAAAACCTGCTCAGCGACATGAGGGAGCAGTATCAGGAGGGTTCAAAAAGCAACTCCATAGAGGTTTCTTCTTCCACATTGGAGGATGAGCGGGGTCAAAAGGACCATTTGATCCAGGATACCTTGGAAGGCTTCGACGCCGAATCCCATAGGCCGGAGGAATTTCTTGATTTCGAGGAATTCAGTCATTCTCTCGAGCAGGATGATGCCCGTCGGGAGATAGAACTGGATCCATCGTTTCAGCACCAGTCCTCGAAAGCTGAAATGGAAAATCAATGGGAAAACCCTCCCGGCAGCCAGCCAACGCCGCCAGTTCACTGGAAAAAGATACTGTTTACGACATCTGTCGGCGCTTGCGCACTTTTGGCAGCCACAGGAATCATTATGTTAATCGCTGCCTTTTCCGACAGAGATCAAGGCCCTCTCACTTACGTTCGGCAACCCATTCCCTTCCATTTCTTCAGCGAAGAGCAGCGCTATTTTTTCCTCGCCCGCCAGGAAGGGGTCACCGAGCTTTTAAAGCTGGAACTCCGCTTGACTTTTGAAGGGAAAGATGCCCGGAATTTCCTGGAGGTTCAGAACATTCAACTGAGAGATCTCATCCACCGTTCGCTCCTTGAACAAGAAGCTTCCGGCGGCAGTTTTTCCCAGTGGCAGTCCATTCTGGAAAATTCCCTTTTCAAGGCGATCAGGAAAAATATGCCCGAAAGCAATCTGCAAAAACTCTCCATCACTCACCTGGAGCGGGTTTGAGGGTCACTTGAAGGGTCCATGGCATTCTTGGGAGATCTTTTTATGGAGCAATCATTTTTCATCGTCTTGCTGCTCTTGGTGCTTTTGGATGGTGTTCTCATTGTCTGCTTCATTCTGTTATGGAGACGACGTTCCATTCTTCCCGCAGGTTCCCATGAACTCAGGGAAGACCTGCGGCAGCTCATCAACGACATGAACGGCATGAGCTCCAAGCTTGCGACCAATCTGGAAGAGCGCATGGCCATTGTTCAGCGGATCTCGGCCCATCTGGATGAAAAAATTCGCGAAGCGGAAGAAATGGCGGAAAAGCTCAGGGAAGTGAAGGAGAAGGAGGCCGTTTCTTCAGCCGCGAAGCTTTTGCCCCAAAAAAACAGCGAGGGCGAACAGGTGCTTCTCCTGGCGAAAAAAGGCCTCCATGCGGAAGCCATTGCGCGGCGGCTTCAAAAGCCCCTGGGAGAAGTGGAGCTCATCCTGAACCTGAAAAAGCTTTCTCTGGAAAACCGCTGAAAATCAATTTCCTCAACCCGCAAAAAATTCCTCATGAGACTTTTTGGAGGGAAAATCCTGCCCCTTTCCGCAGTTCCCTGTAAAGTCCCGGCCCCTCAATAACTCACTGAACCTCCCTCTCACGGACTGATCAACCTTTCTTGTGGCGTGGCACCCTCATTGCATGTTTTATGAAATACAAAAAAAGGAGGTTGCAATGCGTATAGGGCATTTTGCCGCAGTCGTGGGAATGCGGCAGCAGGAAAAGAACCTTGCGGTCATCGCCAACAATCTCGCCAATGTGGGCACGGCCGGATACAAAAAAGAGAATGCACACTTCTCAGACTACATTTATCAGACAACCTACACCTCCATGGAACAGGGGCGGTTAAAAACCACACAACAGCCCCTCGATGTGGCTCTCATGGGAGACGGGTTTTTTAAAATCCAGACCGAGGAGGGCATCCTGTACACCCGGGGAGGCAACTTTACCCTCAACGAAGAAAATGTGCTGGTCACGCAGGAGGGCTGGCCCGTTCTGGGGCAAGGAGGCCCCATTGAGGTGATGACCTCTCAGGTGCGCATCGAGCCTGGTGGTCAGGTTTTTGACAAACAGGATGGGGGAGACGAATACGAGCTGGTGGATGTTCTTGACGTCGTGGAGTTTCCCGATGGCGTCCTCCTTGAAAAAGCCCGTAACGGATATTTCAAGCCCAAAGACGACAATTTGGAACCCATGCCCGCTGAGGCCGCCTCGGTGCAGCAGGGAGCACTGGAAGACCCCAATTTCAGCGCCGTTGAGGAAATGGCGAGGCTCATCGACTCCCAGCGGATCTTTGAAGCATACACGAAAATTTTGCAGCTCTTTGACCATAAGGATTCGCAGTTGATCAGCAAACTGGGAAGTCCATGACAGGAGGTTACAGCAATGATCAGGAGTCTCTGGACTGCAGCAACGGGAATGTCTGCTCAGCAATTGAACATGGACGTGATCGCTCACAATCTGGCCAACTCCAACACCACCGGCTTCAAGCAGAGCCGGGCCAACTTTGAAGACCTCATGTATCAGACCATTGTGCCCCCTGGCGCCAATGGGGGAGAAGACAATATTCTGCCCGTGGGGATTCAGGTGGGCATGGGGAGCAAAACGGCATCGGTGCAAAAAAACTTCGTGCAGGGAAATTTTGTGGAGACGGGAAACAAGCTCGATCTGGCCATTGAGGGCAATGGATTCTTCACGGTCCTTCGCAACGGGGAAGAAGTATACACCCGGTCCGGCAGCTTCAAACTGGACCAGGATGGTTTCATCTGTGATGCGGAAGGAAACCGCTTGCAGCCGGAAATCAATGTGCCCGTTGAAGCCACGAGCATCAATGTGGATTCAGGGGGCACTCTCACCGCCATGAGTCAAAACGGCGAAATTTTGGCCGTGGAAAACATAACCCTGTCTCACTTCGCCAATCCGGCGGGACTTTCCAGCATAGGCAGGAACTATTTTGTCTCCACGGAAGCATCGGGCGATGCCGTTGAGGGGCAGCCTGGAATGGATGGCCTCGGCAGTCTCCTTCAGGGTTTTCTCGAAAATTCCAATGTGAATGTGGTGGAGGAAATGGTGAACATGATCGTCGGCCAGCGTGCCTATGAGGCCAACTCCAAAGTGATCAAGGTTTCCGATGAGATGCTTCAGATGGCCAACAATGTCAAAGTCTAACATCTTCGAGGCATTATGTTTTTCCGTGTTTGAAAACCATTCGCCGGGGAGAAGAGCGTGATCAAGCCACCGGGCGTTCCTTTCCGCAAAACACTGCTGGCCATTGTCTTTTTGTCTCTTTGGGGGGCCGTGCTTTTCCCTGGAGACTCTCACTCGAGGAACTTCCTCACTCTCACCGCTTTCCCTGTGGTGAAGGCAGAAAGTGAAAGGGTGACACTTCTTGAGCTTTTTGAGAAGGAAACCATCTCCTCCCCGTGGCGGGAACTCATGTCGAAGGAAGTGATTGGGAAGATATCGCAGGAGGGAGGGGTGAAATACGTCTACGCCGACCAGCTTAGAGACTTTCTGGCGGGTTTCTTTGGCTTTCATGGCATGCCCCAGGACCGCCTTGTTTTGAACCTTCCAGCTCAGATCGTCGTGAAACGCCTCTCCACCTTTGTGACCGAAGAAGAGATCGTAGAGCTCTATACGGAGCATCTCCTTCAAACACTGGGCAAGGAGAGAGAGGATCTGATCATCAAGGATCTGCAGTGTTCCGGAGGCCTTGCGCTTCCCCCGGGAACGAGAGAGAGCCGCGTGGTTGCCCGGCATGGAGAAACGTATCACGGCCCCGTGACCCTGTCGGTGGAATTTTTCGTCAATGGGAACCATGCGGGAAGTGCTGTGGTCAGCGCCACTGTGAGCTGGCTTGATACGGTTGTGCATACGGCCAGGCCTCTCAGGAGAAACGCTGTCATCGAGCCCCGGGATCTCGATGTGCGCAGAATCGTCGTCTCCGAGAGGAATCAGGGGATCTATTTCACGGACCCTGATGAGGCTGTGGGCAAGGAGGCTTCGAGGAACCTGGACTCCTTTCAGCCTCTTCAGAGAAGCGATGTGCGTGAGGCCGTGGTGCTTCGGCGCGGAGACAGTGTGACCATTGTGTATGAAAAGCCGGGGCTGAGAGTCACAGCCAGGGGGCAGGCGCGGCAAAATGGTGTGAGGGGGCAGGTCATCAGAGTTGTCAACCCCCAGTCCAGTCGAAGCGTGGATGGTCGTGTGGTGGATTCGGAAACGGTCGAAGCAGTTCATTGACTGTTTGCTCAGAGGAGAGGTCATGTTTTATCCAGGAAGCTCAAACAAAGTACCGCCGCGGTGGAACATCACGGACATCCTCTCCATCCATGGATTTCTTAAGCTCATTTCTGCCCTGGCCCTCATGGCCCTTGCAGGGGCCTGCGCCACAACGAAGGGACAGGGAGGGCCGCCCCCTTCACCCATCTCCATGACTGAGCAGTCACTCCCTCCTCAATCTTTCACCCCCGTTTCCCATGCGCCGGCACCTCAAATGCCCCCTCCTGAAGCTTTCACCGGTTCCTTGTGGTCAGGGCAGGGGGGATCCCTTTACCGGGACATAAAGGCAAGGAATGTGGGCGACATTTTGACCATTCTGGTGAGCGAAGAATCGAGGGCCTCCAAGTCGGCGCAGACGGGCACGAGCAGGAACAGGACACTCAGTGGAGGGGCTTCTTTCGGGGGAATCACATGGGGGGGGCAGGACCTTGTGCCTTCGGGAGGGCTGAATGCCTACGAGGCCGAGTTTGGTTCGGCGTTCAGAGGTCAGGGGTCCACAGCCAAAAAGGAATCCTTGATGGCATACATGACGGCCACGGTGGTTGACATTCTGCCCAACGGCAACCTGTTCATTCGTGGATCGCGCTGGACCAGGGTGAACAACGAAATGCAGCAGATTGTACTGGAAGGTGTGGTGCGGCCCAATGATGTCACCCGAAACAATTCCGTTCTGTCGCAAAACATTGCCGATGCCAAGATCTTTTTTGAAGGCAAGGGACCCATCACGCAGCATCAGCGTCCCGGGTGGCTCCTGCAGTTGATGGATCTCGTTTCCCCTTTTTAAGGATGCGCGTCATGTGGGCAGGAAAGTCATTTCCATGTGCGGTCGTTGTTTTTCTCGCTTCATGCATGATTTTATGGGGCTCGGTTGCATCCGCCTCAAGGATCAAGGACATCGCCTCGTTCATGGGGGATCGGCCCAATCAGCTGATCGGCTACGGCCTTGTGGTCGGTCTCAATGGTTCAGGGGACAACAACCGGACCCAGTTCACCCTGAACACCCTGGCCAATATGCTGGACAACATGGGAATCCATGTGGATCCCCAGCAGATGCGGGTGAGGAACATCGCCGCCGTCATGGTCACAGGCAAGCTTCCCCCTTTTGTGAGGCAGGGAAGCCGCATGGATGTCCAGGTGTCTTCCCTGGGGGATGCCAAAAGCCTTGAAGGGGGAACTCTTCTCATGACACCTTTGCAGGGACCGGACGGAAAAACCTATGCGGTGGCCCAGGGCCCTGTGTCCACAGGGGGGTTTGCCGTATCGGGCGCAGGGGGAGATGCGGTGCAGAAGAATCATCCCACTGTGGGGTTCATTTCGGGAGGGGCCCTCGTGGAAAGAGAAGTGGCCTTGCCATACGGCCAGCTCAGGGAACTGGACCTTGTTCTGAAAGCACCTGATTTCAGCACCGCGAACAAAGTCTACCGTACCGTCAATGACGCCCTGGGCGGTCCTTTTGCCGTGGCTGTGGACGCGGGCACCATTCGTTTGCAGGTGCCGCCCACCTATGAAAATCGAATCGTTTCCCTCATCAGCCTTGTGGAAGCACTCACCATTGAACCCGATGCCATCGCCCGAATCGTCATCAACGAGCGAACGGGAACCATCGTCATTGGCCAGAATGTGCGCATTTCCCCCGTGGCCGTGGCTCATGGAAATCTGACCGTTCAAATCTCGTCCGATCCTCTGGTCTCTCAGCCTCTCCCCTTCAGTGAGGGGGAAACAGTGGTCATTCCCCGAAGCAACATCGAAGTCCAGGAGGAGAGGGGGCATCTCTCCGCGGTGGGGGGGGAGACGACCATCGGCGAAATCATCAGCGCGCTGAACGCCATAGGGGCAACGCCCCGGGACCTCATCAACATTCTGCAGGCGATCAAGGCGGCAGGAGCCCTGCATGCTGAGCTGGAAATCATTTGAGCCGGCTGCTCACTTCATTCCAAAGTGATGTGTCATGGTAAGAAGAAGGAAAAAAGGCGGAAGAATGAAGCCGGGCAGTTCCTGGCTGACCACTTTTGCCGACCTGTGTACCCTGCTGCTCACCTTTTTTGTCCTTCTCCTCAGCATGTCCATCGTGGACGAAGAAAGGCAGAGAAAGGTCCTCGATTCCCTTGTGGGAGCCTTCGGCTTCCTCTCGGGAGGCCGTTCCGCACTGGGGGTGGAAAAGGGAACTGACCCCAGGCAATTCACCAGTCCCATGATTCAAAGCAGGAGAGCAGATGTGGAAATGCTTCGGGAAATCACGATGCAGAACAACCTGGACGAAGACGTGAAGATCCTTGAGGAGGAGAATCGCATTGTCATTCGTTTGAACTCGAAACTGCTTTTTGAGCCGGGTTCCCACCATCTGCTGCCTTCCATCGAGTCTTTTCTGGGCAATCTGGCAGATCATCTGAACAGTGGAGTCTATGACATCGAAATCCAGGGTCACACAGACTTGAGGGAGGTTTTGCACGCCGAAAATTTGGAGAAGTTTTCCTGGGTTCTATCAACCTCACGTGCCCAGTCCGTGTTCGATTTTTTTGCGGAAAAAGGAATTGACCACCGCCGCATGGCTTCTCACGGGTACAGCCACCTGCGCCCATTGATGGATGGTTTGGAATATATTGATCATTACGAAGAAAACCGAAGGGTGGACATCATCTTGGGTGAAGGTGCGGCCATTCCGGCACACCTGGAAAGGGAAGGAGCGAAGCCCAGATCCCTTTTCAGCTACAAAAACTTTCTCTTCCAGTTGATGCCCGGAGGCACCCGGGAAGGGAACTGATGCTGAGGGAGGAAATGATCAGTGGGAACAAGTGGAACTCCAGAAAAAAAAGAATGGAATCGGCCATTATGAAGTCGAAGGAGAACAATAATTTTCATTCGGACGAAGACAAAAGAGACAGGTGGCTGATCACCTTTTCCGATCTGTGCACTCTTCTTCTGACTTTCTTTGTTCTCCTGCTTTCCATGTCGTCATTGAATCAGAGGTCCTTCAAAATGGTCTTCCAGAACTTCAACGCCTCCAGCGGTGTGCTGCGCTTCAGTGACAAAGAAAAAGTCTCCTTGCAGCCGGATATGGTCGTGAAGGAACTCATGAAGAGTCTGCAGAGTGTCCACACCATGGACATTCGCGATCTCGATGAAATCACCGATGAACGGGTGCAAACGGATGAAAACCTGAACTTCCTCGTTTCCTCGGGCAATGCCCTTTGGATGAAAAAAGATGAGAGCGACGCCTTTTCTCTTGTTTTTGGGGAAAAAATGCTTTTTGAAACGGCCTCTGCCCAGCTCAACCCATCAGCTTATCCCCTTTTGGACCGAATAGGTGAATTTCTCAATTCAACCAATTACCTGGCTTTCGTGGACGGTCACACGGACAGCATTCCCATTCACAATGAGATGTTTCCGTCCAACAGGGAACTCAGTGTGGCACGAGCCTACTCGGTTCTCAGCCACCTGTTGGAGCATTGCAATGTTCCCGAACGGAGACTTGCCATGGGAGGGTATGGAAGTTCCCATCCCCTTGCGGACAACTCGAGCCCCACGGGAAGGGAAATGAACCGAAGGGTTGAGATCATCATGAAAAAGCCTCGTTGAGTGAGCGCGAAAGCATCAGTTGTGGTCACAATCCATGTGAAAGGAGCGAAACCGATGATGGAAAAGATCGCCCCGGTCAGGGGGAGTATGGGTGAAGGGAATTCCAGATCCCCGGAGCAGCAGCGGCTCAAGGATGCGTGCTGTGATTTCGAGGCCATTCTTTTGTCTCAAGTTTTCAAGGCCATGAGAGCCAATCCTCTGGCTGTTGAAAGTCCCGATCCGGCGCGGGAAGTCTATGAAGAGATGATGGACCAGTCACTGGCCTCTCACATCAGTCGGAAAAGCCACACGGGGCTCGCCGCGGTTCTTTACGAGCAGCTATCTCCCCTCTTGCGGGAAGAGGCTCAGGCAATGGAGAGGGAGCCCAAAGGACGTTGAGCCTAAAGAAGAGTCAGGCAGTTACTTGCTTTTGTTCTTTCGAGCTTCCGCATAAAAAATCAAGGAAACGGATTTTTTTTCCGACAAGAACAATGAGTTCTGCAATTTTTGCGTTGAGTGTGATTTTCGTCGCCATATCTCACCATGAGGATGTTTGCTGATGGCTGTGAAGGAAGAGGGGCGGAACCGTCCCCATGAATTCCCGCATAAGCGGATAGATGGATGTCTTTCTGCGGCGGTGGAGCTGGTTTCACTGCTGAAAGAGGAGAGCACAGTTTTGAAATCCTTTGACGCGGACCGCCTGTTGCGACTGCTGCCGAGAAAGGAGTTTCTGGTCAATGACCTCTTTCGCCGTCTTCGCATGCTTGAAACTTGCGATGCCGAGAAAGAGGACGCCCCTTTTCCCTCAAAGGCAGACTCCGCCGATGAACTGAAGGATTTGCTGCAAACCATAGAAAGGCTCAACGGCTTCAATCGCATCTTCCTCCAGCAATCCCTGAATCATTGGCGGCAATTCATGGCTGCGGTGGATCATCCCGGTTACGGCCCCCGTGATGCGGTGGCAGGAGCAGCTCTTTTGCAGAAGGGCTTTAACTTTCGGGGGGAGGCCTGATCCCATGGGTAACCTCATGTACACGCTGGAGACGGCAAAAAGAACTCTTCTGAACACTCAGGTCTCCATTCAAACCACGTCCCACAACATTGCCAACGCCGATAACCCCAACTATGCGCGGCAGAAGGCCATCGTTCAGACCAGTGGTGCCTACCGTGCCCGGCCCGGCTGGATTGGAATGGGGGCCGGTGCAGAGCGGGTCATTCAACTGCGGGATCAATTCATCGAGGGGCGCTTGCACGAAAGCGGCTCCCGCATGGCACACTATGACGCTCTTGCCTCCCAGCTGAGGACACTGGGCAATCACCTGCTCGATGATGGGGCGGCGGGCTTGAGCCAGGTTCTTGGCAACTTCTGGAACTCCTGGGAGGCACTGCAAAAGAATCCCATGGGTCTCGCGGAAAGAGAAAACGTCAATCAGGCTGCCCAAAGGATGGCCGATGCCCTAAACACGACCTCCATGGACTTGGAACGATTGCTCCGGGGTGTGGACGCACAAGTCCAGATGCTGGCGGGAAGCTCCGAAAAAGACAAGGGCGTGGTGGAAGGGCTGCTCTCCCAAATGGCCGTTCTCAACAGGCAGATTCGTCTCGCAGAGACTCCCGCACACCCGGCCAACGACCTGAGGGACCAGCGGTACCAGGTTCTGCAGGAATTGTCCGCATATCTGCCCATTGAGCACACGGAAGAAAAGAACAGTTTCGTGACCGTTCGACTTTCAACCCGTGAAGGCTCGCTGGTTCTTGTGGATGGGGAAACACACGCACACCTCAAATATGAAGACGGGCAGGTGCAGGTCATGGCCCCGAAAAGCCCCTGGGTGCCTGTGGATTTAAACCTCGTGGTGGGCGGAAGTTTGAGCGGCCTGTTGGAGGCAAGGGGCGCCATCGAAGGTGTTCGGACCCGCCTTGATGCTTTTGCCGAAAATTTTGCCCACGAGGTCAATGAACTGCTGCCGGAAGATGATCCCATCTTTTCACGCCAGGAGGAAACCCTTGAGTGGTCTGTTTCCAGTGAATTCTGGTCCCACTTCGACTCCAGCCCCATCCAGGATTTGGGTGAACTCGCCTCCCGCATGGTGGCTCTCAGTGATGCCAAACACGTGGATCTGGAAAACGCCAGCTTTTCCCATTATCTGGGCGACCTGCAGAGACATTTGGGCACCATGCAGCGGGATGCGGAAGTCAAGGGGGAGTTCTACCGCACACTGAAGACGGAACTGAAGGGCCAGCAGCAGTTTGTTTCAGGTGTGAACCTGGACGAAGAGATGGTGGATATTCTGCGCAACCAGCAGGTTTACCAGGCAGCAGCCAAAATCATTCAACGGACGGATGAGCTCCTTCGCACCGTGATCAACATGGTCTAATCGTCATGAGGGGTGGGAATCATGCGAGTCACTTTACCCATGAAGTATGATCGAATCGTCAATGACCTGAGCCGGAAAAACACCCAGCTTGAGGATCTCGCCGCCCAGATTTCTTCAGGAAAGCGAATTCTCAGGCCTTCCGACGATCCCCTTTCCTGGGTGAAGGCCATGAACATCAAAAAGGGTCTTCAGGAACTGGACGCGCTGCAGTCCAACGTGGACTATGCCATTCATTGGAACCGCGCCGCAGAAAACACTCTGGACCACCTTTCGGAGCTCTTCGTCTCCGCCAAGGAGGTGGCCATCGCTGCCATGGGGGCTCCCTCCGGGGAAGGAGACTTCGCTCGCATGGAACAGCTGGATCAGATTTTCCAGCAGGCCCTTGCTCTTGCCAACACAAGCCATGAGAACAGATTCCTTTTTGCCGTGAACAGCAGCCATCCTCCCTTTGTTTTTCAAGCTGAAGAGCAGGAGTTGGTGTTGGATCCAGAGCTCGGGGACTCTTTTTCGGTGCGCATTGGATATGGCTTGTTCCAGGAACAGGGTTTGAATGGAGGGAGCCTTTTTATAGCGCAGGAAGAAGGGGATGCCCTCAGTGCATTTCAGATGCTGCTGGACCTCAAGGAAGCCGTTTCCGAGAGGGATACGGCTGAAATCACCAGACAAATGGAAAACATAGAAAAAGTTCTGGAGAATCTTTGGCGTCAGACTTCTGTGGTGGGCAATCGTTTGACCACACTCGACGCACAAAAGGAAGCCCTCGAAAGGATCTCCCTGGAAGAGCAGGTGAGACTCTCAAAAGTTGAGGACACGGACATGCTCGCCACCATCAGTCAACTTCAGGCCAAGAGCACGACCTTTGAGGCGGCCCTCAAAGTGACCGGCATGCTCCAAGGCCTCAACCTCACCCAGTACATATGAAAAGGGGTGCCCGACACAAACCTCCAAACCTTGTCTTGAATGATTTTCCGCGGGCTTCGAGCTTTTGCCCGAAGCCGGAAAAAAGGGTAAAAGCCCCGATCTTTTCAATTCTAATGGGGGAGAAAAGGGCCTTTCATTGGCGCATGTTTGGGAAAAGAGTGAGTCACCAGATTTCTCCCAGCATTTTTTCCGCCAGCTTGTCCGGTTCGACAACGTAGGTGCCGCTCTTGATGGCATGCCGCAATTGCTCCACTTTTTCCATTCGAATCTCGTCTTGCTGCATGGTCACTTTTTTAGCCATGTCCACTTCCCGGCAATGGTTGGACAATTGAACGCGGTCTTTGGGAACGGCGGTCTCCTGCACCCCTTCACTCTTGTTTTCGCTTCTGCCCGGAGAATTCATTTCCTGCGTTCTCTCAACGGGCTGAGGGCTCAAATAGGGGGAAACCCTTGTCACATCCATATTTCACACTACCTCTTGCAGTAAGAATGATCATGATGAATACAGGATTCAAAGTAAACACCAACTCTCTTGTCATCTGCTTCATTTCCTGTTGTGGTGCTGTCATTTGAAGCCTGTTTCGCCTGCACTCACCGGCATATCAAATTTTTTCAGGACCCTGTCGTCAATCCGCATCAAAAAAATATCCTGACATCAAAAGAACATTTCGTCAAGAAGTTGACTTGCTGCACGCCACTCCGGGTTTTTACAAGCAAGGCGCATTGAACAAGGGCCTGAAGATGCACATAAATAGTTTGTGCAGCGGTATCCTGCCTCCTGTCACAAATAATATCGGTCTCTCAATGGGAAACTTAAAAAAAATTTTGTCGCAAATGGATCGATGAAACAAGATGGAGAATCATTTTCTTCCTATGGATGTCCTCACCATAGAGGAGCCCAGGGACTCTTTTGGCGCGATTTTTGATCAGACCCTCTTGTGAGTATTTGCGAGGACCCAAAGGGATTTTCCCAGGTCAGAGTTACAAACGGGCCACATGGCGCTTGGGCCCTTTGCAAGCCTCTGCGTCATGTGGGTTTTTTCGTACGCTCCACCGATTCTGGCAGACAGGAGCCGCAGCCTTTTGCTGATGCTGGATAAACAAGAGGCATGAGGCTTGTTGAGCCGGGGCTGCAAATGACTGCCTCTCTCTTCTGCGGCGGTGGGTGGTGGTGTCCTCGCCTGGCTTGCCCTCAAACGATGATGATGACCGTGTAGGGGTGCTCATGAAAAAAAATAGAGTGGATTGTCTGCACTGCAAACACTTTTATATCACATGGAACAAAAGAACTCCTTATGGCTGTCGCCGCTGGAAAATCATGGCTGTGCGTCACCCCGGCTATCCCGTCAGGTCCGCTTCGGGGATGTCTTGTCAGCTGTATGAACCCAAAAGGCATGGGGGTGTATCGTAAATCGTCGCCTTATGTGAAAGACGGTTGCAGGCTGAGCCACGCCGTTTGACAGCTTTGCTTCGAGTTGCCTTCCATTTGACTCCAGCGCCAGGATATTGACTTCCTGTGGATTTCCATTCTGATTCGAACGGTCTGGTGCGTTGAGCTGATTGGATGAGAGTGCATGGATTTGAAACCAACATTTCCCGGATGGAACAGGACAGGGTGGAAATGAAAAGCAATGTGCCGAGCCGGAAGTACCTTGCAAGACTGGCAGAAATGGTTTTGGAGTCTCTGAAGGAGATCTCCTCTCAAAAGCGCCCACTGACCTGCTCCACATTGAGTGATGCACTGGGAAGTCACCCCGACCTGGAAAATATTGTTCCAAAGATGCAAGTTTTTCAGGTTGACCCCCCTCGAATCCCTTTCTCCAACAAGGATGGTTTTACCCGGCTGCGGGAGGAAATCCGCAACCTGCAGTTGCAGAAAAACAGATTGAACAGGCAACTCGGTGAACTGGAGGACGCCAAAAGCCAAAACGATCAGTTTTTCAGGCGGGTTGTCCTGACCTTGATCACCTTGAGTATGAACCCGGTAGATACCCATACGCAAGCCCTGCTTCTCCAGTTTCGAGAGCTCCTGAGAGCAAAAGCAGACGTTGCGGTCATCAAGGAATTGTACAAGGAACTCAAGGACATGGTGTTGTCCCAGGGAGTGTGTGATCCTCTGGAGACAAGCACTGACTTGGAGTCGGGTTCCATATGGGGAAAAATATTCCCCGGAAATAAGGTGGGCGGGGATCAAGGTGCCCTCACAGAAATTTATTCCAGGAAATTGCGGCAGTTGTACCAGGACATTTTGTTGCTGCTCCCTCCAGAGTTGGACCCCGTCAGCGCCGGGCGGGCCCGTGCCCTTCAGAGCCTGCTGGCCAACGATTTGCGCACGGAGCATCTTCTTTCCTTGAAAAGGGAGGTGACTTCTCTCCTCGGTGCGTCCTTTAAAAGCATCGTGCATGAGAAGACACAGATAGCGGGTTTTCTTTCGGAGATGGGGAAAAACCTCACGGACATCGAAAACCTGCTTCTTTCTTCTGTGGGAAACAGTGCGGCGAGGCAGCGAGCCCAGCAGGAACTTGGAGTTCTTATCGAAGGTCACATGAATGACATTCAGGATTCCCTGTCCGCGGCGGGCAATCTGGACGAACTCAAGAGTCTGGTCTCTTCCAAAATGATGACCATCAAGGCCGCCCTTGAGGCCAGGCGAGCTGCCGATGCCAAGGAGTTGGAAAGGATCAGCGAGAAGATGGGAGGGTTGCAGGAAAAGATTCAAAGGGTTCGAACAGAAATCGAACAGGTCCAGCAGAAGGCGAAAAAACTTGAACAGGAAGTCCTCAGGGATCCATTGACGGACACCAGCAATCGAAGGGCCTATGAAAAAAGGCTTCAGGAAGAAGTGGATCGCTTTCAGCGTTACGGGCAGGTCTTCTCCCTTCTGCTCTTTGATGTGGACGAATTCAAGGCAGTGAACGACCGATATGGGCATACGGCGGGGGATAAGTGCCTCCAGGAAATCAGCGGGCGCGTTCAAAAAATTCTCAGGGCCTCCGATTTCCTGGCACGTTATGGAGGGGATGAGTTCGTCATACTCCTGCCCGGTGTGGGAAAAGAGAAGCTTTCTGCGGTGGCGGAGAAAGTGCGGACGGAGGTCCACAATTTGCGCCTTTTATACCAGGGGGAACCCATCGCCCTCAGCCTGAGTCTTGGGGGTTCCGAGATTAATTCGAATGATTCCACAGGGGAATCCCTTTTCGTTCGGGCTGATGGCGCACTTTTTGAAGCCAAGAAAGGGGGCAGGAATCGGGCCGTGATCTTTTGAGGTGGAATACCATGGGCAAAATGGGACTGTGTGAAAGCCTGAGTTCCCCTGGTTGCAGGTGAATGGCGGCGCGGATCAGGAAAAACTTGCCTGCCTGCGGGCACTTAAAGGAAAAAGAGGGAAGAAAATGTCCATAAAAGTCTTGCTGACCCATGCCTCGACCCCTCATGGAGAGTTAAAGGGTTTCAATGCAACACAAGAGATGAAAAGGACTTTCGGCCGCCTCCTGGAAGAAGCTGCAGACCATGGGAAAAATATTCATCCCTCCAGTGGCCCCAGCTTTTCCCTAGAGGATGTTTCGCTGCTTCAGCTTGCAGGCTTCAATCCCATCAGTTTCACGCAAACGGGATCGAAGGGTGAAGGACTCAGCGGCATGGCTTCTGCTCAACTCTCCACTTCTTTGTATCTCAAGATAGCTGCAGGGCAGGATCAGGGCATAGCTCGGCCATTTCTGGGTCAGAACGGCCTGACCAGGGACAATGTGCAGAATCCTTCCCTCCGCCAGAAGGCGGAAAAGCTTTGGCTGGAACACGGGCCGGCCATGAGGGACGTTTCAGGGCTGGGGGCGCTTTCCGCTCAGTTTGAGTCGGGCACAGGGGGGGTTGGAGCCATCGGCTACGACCGCAACGGCGGCACATCCTACGGCACTTACCAGATTTCGTCCAGGCAAGGGACCATGACCCGGTTCATCGATTTTCTTCAAGGTGCTGATCCCAAAATGGCGGAAAGGCTCCGCCGCTCGGGTTCCAGCGACACGGGAAGCACCCACGGCCCTTTCCCTGACACCTGGAAAAGCATTGCCGCAGAGAACCCGCAATGGTTTGAACATCTTCAGCGCCGCTTCATCAAGGAAACCCACTACGATCCCGCTGCAATGGAAATCAAGAACAGGACGAACCTGGATATTTCCCAATGCTCCCCAGCCCTTCAGCAGGTTTTGTGGAGTACCGCCGTGCAGCACGGACCGCGGGGGGCCGCCGTCATTTTCCAGGACGCACTGAAAGGAAGTGAGAGGGAAGAAGACGGGTTGCCAGGAAAGCCCGCCAATGAGCTTGCGATCATTGAGCGCGTCTACTCATTGAGGTCCACCCAATTCGGATCCTCGACCCCTGAAGTTCAGGCCTCTGTTCATTCCCGCTTCAAGCATGAAAGGCAGATGGCACTGACCATGCTGCGGGATGGCCAGCGCATTGCTTAATGGGCATGCTAAAGTTTTGCCCTTTGCCTGCCGATTCCATGAATGCACACTGAAAAATTGGACTCGAGCTTCAAAAGTTCGATGGCATTCACCATGGGAATGTCCAGGAAGAATTCTCAAATGAAACCCGCTGTATTTCTTTCCCGCTGAAAGAATCACAGGGTCTTGAGGAAAAGAGTTTGAAAGCATGTGCTTCATTGATGGCTGCAGGTGGAAAAGAAATTTTTTGAATCGGCGCAGGGGCATGCTTCAAGGAGTGGAATGTTTTATTGAAACCAACAGAGGAGAAATGAATGCAAAGCGGCATGGCACCGAAAACGGACAGAGGGGGCAAATACCTGACTTTCACGCTGGCTGGTGAGGAATACGGGATAGAGATTTTGAAAGTCAAGGAGATCATCGGCATGATGCCCATCACCACGGTTCCTCAAACACCCGATTTTGTCAAGGGTGTCATCAATCTGCGTGGAAAAGTCATCCCCGTGGTCGCACTGCGGCGAAAATTTGAAATGCCCGAGCAGGAATATACGGAACGTACCTGCATCATCGTGGTGGAAATCTGGGGAAGTGCTGAGGCCACCATGATGGGCATCGTGGTGGATTCCGTATCGGAAGTGGTTCAGATCAAAAATGAGGATGTGGAGGAAACTCCCAGGTTTGGGGCAAAGCTCGACGTGGAGTACATTCTGGGGATGGCCAAGCAGGAAGGAAGTGTGAAAATTCTCCTGGACATAGACAAGGTGCTCACCACCGATGAGCTGTCTCTCGCCGTCCAGGCTGCGTGAATCGTCCAAGGGGTGAGGGTAGATAAAAGGCAAAAGCCAGTGAGGACATCACTGGCTTTTGCCTTTTATCTACCCTGATATGAACAGGCCTTCCAACGCTTCAGGGCTTGTTCAAAATCCAAATTCAGCGAGCAGGTTGTCCACATCGTCCTGCGAGTGCAAAGCCTCAATCATCCCATCGTGCGCAGGACCGTAGAGCTCATCCTTCCCCACGGCTTTCCTTTCTTCACCGACGGCGCCGAATGTGCGCACCAGGTTGACCAGCTTGAGCTGAAGATCATTGAGCAAATTGATGATTTTGATGATGATCTGCCCCGTGAGGTCCTGATAGTCCTGAGCGGTGAGAATGGTGACCAGGTCGCTCCCCGTTTTTGACGAGGAATCTTTCAGATCATCGAGAAGGTTCTGACATGCGGCCAGTTTCGCCTGAGCATTTTCGCCAATGGCTTTGAGCTGCCCATGGAAAGATTGCAGGCTTTCCAGTTTTTTCAGATCAGATTCATTTCTTTTCTTGATGGACTCCACATGATCCAAAGTGGTGTTGGCAGCTTTCTCCGTCAGGTGGAGAATGTGTTCGAGGCGGCTGCCCGAGTCGGGCAGTTTGTCCTCCACCAGATCCTTCAGCGCCGGATCGATGGAAGTGGCGAAGCTTTTCAGGGAGTTGTGAAGTTCCCGTGCCAAAGTCCCGATTTCCACAAAAAGCTCGGTGGTGTTTTGCTTCTTCTCCGAAAAGTTCTGAAGAATCTTCTGGGCACTCTGCAGGTCACCTTGGGACAAGGCGGTCATAAACTCCTTGATGGAGTGAAAAATGCGTTCAATGTGCAAGTCATTGAAACTCATGGGGACGGAAGATTCCGCCTCCCTGCTGCACAAAGAAAGGATGGTCTGAACGCGTTTCAGTTTTTCCGGTTCCGCCTGAAAACGAAGGTAAAAATAGCTGTCCCCACTGGATTCATTGCCCGAGGACAGTATCAGTTCTCCTCCCAGTTCGTGGACCAGGTTGGTGAGCAGGCCGTAGTCCATCTCCTCCCGGGATTCATTTTCATCCCCATGGGGAGGCGTTTCTTCCTCGAGGGCCGCCTGGGGACCCGGGAGCAATTGTTCCTGGGCCCCCTGTTCGGGGATTTCAGTGGTTTTGCCCGTTCCATTTCCCCCGTTTCCCTTTAAAATTGCATGAATATGTTCCGCCAGCCTGAGTGACAGGTAACTTCCCCTCTCCGTTTTTTCCATTTCCCTTTGAACCGTGGCAATGGCTTCCAGAAAGCGGTCGCGGCCCTCCTGCTCGAAACCTTCTGATTCTTCCAGGATATGTCGTTCCAGAGAAATTCCCGCTTGTTCCAGGTCTTGGAGACCGAACATGGCAGCCGTAGTGTGGAAGGCCTGCAGTGTCTGCCTGGCCAAAGCAACCTCTTCCGGTGGACTGTCCCCGTTCTTCCATGAGATGAGTTGTTCGCCGATGGTTTTCACCATGTGGATCAATTCGTGCCAGTCTTCATGTTCCATGGGTATCATCATTGTGCGCCTTCCTCGTAGAGACTCACCATGCCTTTCACGTCAAGAATGAGTGCCACACGGCCATCACCCAGTATGGCGCCTCCCGATATGCCTTTCAGATTCCTCAGGCTGGAGCCGAGGTTTTTGATCACCACTTCCTGGCGGCCGATGATTTCGTCGGCCAGCAGGCCATAGTACCGGTTGTCGTCATTGACCACCAGGAGCAGGCCTTCCCAGGGGCTGGCCGAGCGGGGCTTTACATCAAAGACCTCATGGAGCCGGATGAGGGGCATGAGGGTTTCCCGCACCTTGATCATTTCTCCTTTGTTTTGGACGGTGAAGTGTGAGTCACTTGAAGGCCTCAGGGATTCCTTGAGGGCTATGGTGGGCACGATGAAGCGCTCGTCTCCCACCCGTATGATCATCCCGTCGATGATGGCCATGGTGAGGGGCAGCTTGAGGGCAAAATGGCTGCCATGACCCAGCGAGCTGGAAATCTCTATTTTCCCCCGCAGCCTGTCCACGGATTTTTTCACCACGTCCATGCCCACCCCCCGGCCGGAAACTTCCGTCACCGCGTCCTTTGTGGAGAAACCGGGGTGAAAGATGAGGTCGTATATGGCACGGTCATCCAGTTTATCGCCGGGAGAGATGATCTCACGGTTCAGGGCACGCCGGCGGATCTTGTCAACGTCAAGGCCGCGGCCGTCATCGATGATGTTGATGAGGATGCTGCCCCCTTTCTGCTCCGCCGAGAGGTGAATTTTCCCCTGAGAGGGTTTTCCGTCCTTCATCCGCTCCTGGGGCAATTCGATGCCATGGTCCATGGAATTGCGAATCATGTGCACCAGGGGCTCGTAGATGAGCTCCACCATGTTGCGATCGATTTCCGTCTCTTCTCCGCTCATTTCCAGAACGGCTTCCTTGCCTGACTTTTTTGCCAGGTCCCTCACCAGTCGAATGAGCTTCTGAAAAGTTCCACGAATGGGCACCATGCGCATGGAGAGACTGATGCGCTGCAGTTCTGCGGTGATCCGGCCCAGCTGGCTCATGTCCTTTTGAAGCTTCTGGTCTTTGATGCGCTTCACATCCTCGTTTTGAAGAACCATGGATTGGGCGATGACCAGTTCACCCACCATGTCCACGAGGTTGTCAAGCTTTTGCGTGTCCACTCGAACGGAAGACGCTTCCCGGGACTGAACCTGCTCCTTCAGCGCTTCACCCAGCTGGGATTCGGTCACCACGCCCATGGCCACCAGTTCTTCTCCGATGCGGGTGCCACGGTCGCTGCTCCGGCGGGCGGCTTCTTCGATGCTGTCCTCATCGACCAGGCCTTTCTCCAGTAAAATGGACCCCAGCCTGGGCCCCTGCTGGGTGCCTGGCTGGGCTGCATCCCCCTGACTTTTCTGGAGCTCCCGCACCTTCTCTATGAGAGGTTCTACAAGGGGAGAAGGGGATGGGAGAACGCCGTCTCCGTTGAGGGCATTTTCCAGGTCGTCCAGGAGAATTTTGAGCACATCCACAGNACCGAGAACCACATCGATCACGGGNTCATCGATGGTGAGGCTTCCCGACCGCGCCGAGTCCAGAAGGTTTTCCACTTCATGGCTCAGATGGTGAAATGAAGTCAGGTTGAGGAAGCCAGAAACACCCTTGATGCTGTGAAAAGGCCGGAACACGGCGTTGATGGCTTCCGTGTCCGATGGGCTGCTTTCCAGGGAAATCATGTTCAGCTCTATGGAAGCCAGGTGTTCCCGGGCTTCCTCGATGAAATCCCTGGCAAGTTCCGGATCTCCTATGGGCATGGGCCCTTGAGTTGCTGTTTCCGGAAAGTTTGAGGATGAATGCACTGAATAATCTCCCGCCAGGGTAGCGAAAATGTCCGAGTCATCCTTTTCGGGAGGTGGCCAGGGTTCCCCTGCGTCATGGGTGAGACGATCCCCCTTCACTGTTTCCATGTTCCCAACCAGTGTGTTCAATTGGGCCCGAAGCTCTTCCCACTCCCTGGCCGGATTTTCATGCTCTTCCAGAATGAGCCCGTTCAGAATTTCTTTGATGCGGGAAATCCTCTCCCTGGAAGGCCCCTCTTGGTCTTCGGCGGCTTCCAGCCGTTCCAGGAGATTCAGGCATTCCCCCATTCCCATCAAATCGTCGTGATCTGCAATGACGCCATGGGAAAGACGGTCATGGATTTCTTTCACGGACAAGTCAGCGACAGCGCCTTCCATGGTCCTCTGTCTCCCCTTCAATTTGGAGGAATGATTTTGGCCAGCTTTTCAGCGAGGGTTGCGGCTGTGAATGGTTTGACAATGTAGTTGCTCACTCTCGCCTTGACCGCCTCCACAATGTTTTCCTTTTGGGATTCGGCGGTGACCATCAAAAAGGGAAGATCCTTGGTCTTTTCGTTGCTGCGGACGCTCTTGAGCAGTTCCAGCCCCGACATTTTGGGCATGTTCCAGTCGGAAACCACCAGGTGCACCTCCTGCGCATTGAGCACATCCAGGGCTGAAGCTCCGTTGTCCGCTTCCAGGATGTTTTTGAACTCAAGATCTCTCAAAATGTTACGCACGATGCGGCGCATGGTGGAGAAATCATCCACAACCAGCACGGTCATGTCTTTGTACACCACAGCTGACTCCTTTTCAGTGAACCTGTTCTCTTCTGCCATATGCTGCCATTAGTTCTCCGCGGTCCTGCCATGGGAGTGGGAGATCAGTGCCCGTAAAATGCCCCCAGGAATGTCCTCCAGGGGAACCACTTCGCGCACCCCACCCTGCCGAATGGCTTCCTTGGGCATGCCAAACACCACACAGGTGGCCTCGTCCTGTGCGATGGTGTGAGCACCTGCACGGTGCATCTCCAGCATGCCTCTTGCTCCGTCCCGTCCCATGCCCGTCATGATGACTCCCAGTGCATTGGAACCGGCAAACTTGGCCACCGAATGGAAAAGAACATCCACGGAAGGCCTCTGGTGGCACACCAGGGGTCCGTTTTTCACTTCCACGTAATAGCGGGCGCCGCTTCTCTTGAGGAGCATGTGAAAATTTCCCGGAGCAATGAGGGCCAGTCCGGGGGTGACCGAATCGCCGTCTCGCGCTTCCCGCACTTCGATGCGGCACAATCCGTTGAGACGCTCGGCAAAAGCCGTGGTGAAGCGGGGCGGCATGTGCTGCACCACCACAATGCCGGGACAGGAAGAAGGCAGTTGGGTCAAAACACTTTTGAGAGCTTCCGTTCCTCCCGTGGAAGCTCCCATGGCGATGACCTTGTGGGTGGTTTCACTGAGGGCCTGATGGTTCACGGGAAGACTCAACGAAGGAGGTCGAGCACGGGAAGCCACCGCAGGGTTCTGGGGAGAGGACAGGAACCGGGCCTGGGAGGCGGATCGAATCTTTTCCACCAGCTGAAGACTCATGTCGCCCACGGAAAAAGATCCCCCGGGCTTTGCCAGAACTTCCACCGCTCCGCACTCCATGGCCTCCAGCGCCATCTGGCTGTTCCTGGTTGTCAGAGAACTGACAATCACGGCGGGAATGGGATGGAATTTCATGAGCTTTTTGAGAAAACTCAATCCGTCCATGCGCGGCATTTCAATGTCCAGGGTGATCACGTGGGGTTGTAGTTTGACGATTTTATCCCTGGCCACAAATGGATCGGGGGCTGTCCCCACCACCAGCATGTCTTGGTGGCGGGAAAGTTCCTGAGCAAAAATCTTTCTCACGATCGCCGAATCGTCAACGATCAGCACTTTGATCGGTTCCATAGGATCTCGATTTCAAGAAGTTTTGGCGCATTTTTAAATCGGCATGCGGTATGAAGGCCGGCTCAGGTGGTTCACGTTCTCCATGCCCATGGAAGACTCGGGGGTCCATCTGAGTGTTTCCAGCTGAGTCTTCCCAGGCCTTCATCCCTGAAGGGTGTTCTCCTGCAGGAAGATCATGCCCACTCGTCTTCCCTCGCGGGACAGTTGGAGGGCCCCTCGGCCTCCTTCATCGGTGCTCGTATGCGAGATGAATGCCGGAATCTGCAGTTGCCAGTCCTGTTCGGCCATTCTGGAAAGAAAACTGCCGCCGATCATGTTGGCCAGTTCTCTCATCATGTCTTCCAGCTCATCCCGGGTCAGTTCATCGCGGTTTTTGCTCAAGAAATTGGAGCTCAAAGACCGCGCGAAGAATTCCGTGGCCAGAAAACTGATGTGGAGAACCTTGTCGTTCCTCAAGAGCTCAATGGAAGACCTGAGGTACAGGGTGTCGAAGGGTGCCGGAATCCTGTCGAACTCAACGATCTCGAAAAACATGGTTTCGAGAACTTCAGAAATCGCACCCTTCATCGGTGCACACCATTCCATTTCCATTCTTCTCTCCCATGATGCCTGACAGGTAACTGCAGATTTCCTCGGGATGAAAGGGCTTTCTCACGTACCCCGTCGCTCCCAGGGCCATGAGTTCTCCCAGCCTTTCCTGGTTGGATTCCGTGGTGATGAACACCACGGGCAGGTCATCGTAGTTGCCGAGACTTTTGAGGGCTTTCAAGAAGTCTTTCCCATTCATGACCGGCATGTGAAGGTCGCACAAAACCAGGTCGATCCAGTTGCTTTCCAGGAGTTCCAGAGCCTGGCGGCCATTTTCAGCTTCCCACCAGTCCCCCAGCCGAAACCCCGAAAGGTTCAGTGCTTTTTTGATGACCTTTCTCATGGAGCGGGAATCATCTACGATCAAAACATTATAGGACATCCTGACCCCTCTCTGTCTGTGGCGGCTGTCACATCAGCTCCATTTCCCCCAAACCCGAAACCTTGATGAACACTTTCCCCGTGTCCATCTGAAGCCGGACGGTGCGGTTGACGTTGCCACCCACATGTTCTTTTGCAATCAAGACATTGTTGCGCCAGAATATTTGCCGAAGCGCCAGGTAGTTGCGCTTCCCGATGTTGAAGACTCCATTTTCATCGAGGATCTGGGCGCCCCCTGCGATTGCCACACTGATGTTGCTTTTCTGGGCTCCCAGCTGGTAGCTTTGCCTGAAGAGCAAGGGAATGCCGCTGTCGGCGAACATGGCGGGTTTTTTCCTGGCCTTTTCCTGGTCCATGGCCGAGTCGGGCAGCATGAAGTGGAGCATGCCGCCGACCTTTGCAACGGTGTCATAAATGACCACCGCAATGCAGGAACCGAGGGAATAGGTGACCAGAGTTTCTTGCGGTTTGTTGGTGACCGACATGTCTGCAACGCCCACGATTCTGCGCATCTTATCTTTTATCCATCCGTGATCCGCTCAAAAGGCCGGTGATTGGAGTTGGAGGAATTCCTGTCCCTGACGTTGTCTCATGCTTCGAACCTTCTTTGCTTCCCCAGGGGGTGAAGGCTCCAGGAGGGACATGTGGCGTTCTTCGGGGGTCTTGGCGTCATGGCTTCTTCCTGTAAACGGCAGGCCTCACATACACCAGGGGATGATCGAGGCCCGTGAGGCTTTCCGAGTGGCCCACGAAAAAGTATCCTCCCGGGCTCAAGTACTGGCACATGCGCTGAATGAGGCTTTCCTGGGTCTTTTTGTCAAAATAGATCATCACGTTTCGGCAGAAGATGCATTGGAAAGGGCCCTGAAAGGGGTAGGGGTCCTTGAGGTTCAGCCGCCGAAAGGAAACGATTCTTCTCAGAGCCGGTGCCACCTGCCATACCCCCTCTCCGTTCGTTCCTTTTTCTTTGGAAAAATACTGGGCACGGCATGAGGGAGGAACCCGTTCCATTTTGGATTCCGCGTACACTCCTTCGCAGGCCGCATTGAGAACTCGTGTGGAAATGTCCGTTGCCAGGATCTTGAAGTCCCTTTTGTGCAGGTCCCTCACATTTTCCAGCACGCTGATGGCCAGCCCATAAGGCTCTTCCCCCGAGGAGCACCCGGCACTCCAGAAACGCACCCGCTGAGAATTCAACGGAGATTTGAGCTGGAATATCTCGGGCAGAACCGTGTCAGCCAGAAAGTCGAAGTGCTGGGATTCCCTGAAGAAGTAGGTGAGGTTGGTGGAGATGCAGTCCAGGAAATGCAGCAATTCCTCCTTGCCCTGGGAAGAGGTCAGGTGATCGTAATATGCTTTATAGGAGAACAGGTTTCTGGCGCGCAGTCTCTTGTTGAGGCGCGCCTGGAGGAGCGCTTTCTTTCCGTCATGAAGGTTGATGCCGCACTCGTTGTAGACCAGGGTGCTGAACTTGGTGAAAAGATCCTCGGACAGAGCCTTTTCCATGGGCATTATTGACTCGCTCTCATCTTTGATTCCGAAGTGAATTGCGCGCACTCACCTGGAGCGGCTCACAATCCCCGACAACCTGTGATCATAGTTCGGTTGATGTGCGAGATCCCTTTAGGAATTTTCGCGTGGATGCAGCCCATGACTGGTTTTTTGCGATGGGTGAGAAAAGCGTCGGGATTGTTGTGTGGTCATTTTGACCCTTGGAGAGGAATAACAGGAAAACCCTCAATTTTTGGGATGAAAGGGCTTTCCTCCCCTGAGCCTTTTCTGGGGAGGGATTTCCACGTTGATGTAGAGATCTTTCAGGATCTCCCGGGCCAGCTCTTCCTGGGTTTCCTGGTGTCTTTGGGCTTTGGTGGGCTCTCTCGCTGCATCAAAGTTTCGATAAATCACCCTGTCTTCTTCTTCCAGGACTCCACCGCGTGCCGTGCCCGCGAAACAGCAGGAGAAAAGCCACAGCACCACAAAGCACAGCGCCAAAAAGCACAGCGCTCCCGTGAACTTCAAACGCCTCGGGCGGAAAAACTGCCCGGTCAATGGTTTCATGGCCCCTCGGCCCTCCCGCATGATAAGTTTTCGAGATAACCTTGTTGTGTAAATTCCTGCGATGTTGTGTAAATTCCTGCGATTTATCGCACGCCCCTTTCCAGTCCCCCAAGCATCATCTCAACAAGCGCAGCATGACACCCACGGGCCGTTTCCCTGAACCCCCCGTACAGCCCCAAACCGGCACCTGGAATCCGCCCGTAAAGCCCCAAACTCCCCCCCGTGACCCCCCGCGCACTCCCAAGCTCCTCCCCGGGACTACCCGCGCACCTCCAATCTCCTCCCCGTGACCCC
>SL_3KL_010_SEDDRAFT_10000262_pt1 | contig 39982 bp, 29 predicted proteins | sample SodLakKL_010_SED_2_FD_10381 | JGI IMG/M metagenome (IMG submission 10381) | reverse complement strand
TATATCCGGGCAGTCTGCCGCCGATAACTATCCGTCTCAGGTTATACCTCCTGGTCAGATCTTTTCTTGCTTCGTAAAGCCTGGTGGCCAGTTTCATGCCCCTGAACTCAGGGTGAACCATGATCTCTGTACCATACAGTGTGTCTCCTTCAGGATTGTGGGTGCCAATGTTGCCATAATCACAGATCTCATCCCATGACATGTTCATGTCAAAGTCTTCCGAGTCGATGATCAGACTGCCGGAGGAAGCCACAAGTCTGCCGTCAATTTCGATCACTACCTGACCATCCGGGAACCTGGTCAGCTGGTTTTCAATGTTCTCCCGGGTCCATACTTCCATGCCGGGGAAACATATCTTCTGCATATTGACCAGTTGCTCGAAATCTTCAATGCGCAGGTTTCTTATATTGAGCTGAAACTCAAATTCCTGAAGGTCTATTTTATCCATCTTATGTTAATAGCTGTCCCTGATATCTTTAATGGCACCGTCTTCAAATTGGTCAGACAACAATATTTGTGCAAGCTTTTTTCCCGCCCGGGCAGGGGGAGTAAGTTGTCCGCTTTCCTTGAGTTCCACGAATTTCTGTCGATGGATGAAAGCTCGTTCATCTGTGCCGCGTATGGTAGTTTGCATATCTGTATCGATGATACCGGGTGCAATGGCCATTGATTTTACCGGGTCGGATTCGCCTTCCTGTTCGGCGAAGATACATTGACCGAACATGTCAAGCCCTGCCTTTGCTGTGCAATAATTGCTCCATCCATAATACGGATTTTGTGCTGCCCCGGAGGATATATTCAATATTCTTTTTTCAATCCTCATTTTCTGGCTCCTGCGGATAAATTCTGCCGAAAGCAGCATGGGAGCCAAAAGATTTACCCGCATATGAAAATCCACATCTTCCGGCCGGCAATCTTCCACCCGTCCGACGGGTTGAATCACTCCCGCGTTATTGACCAGGTATAATCCGCTGGCAGCCCGGGTGTCAATTTTTTCAAATAATTGCTCACAAATGGCTGGAATCTGGTCAGTCCGGGAAAGATCAAATGAAAAGAAATCCAGCCGGGTGTTTTTTGCGGCGGCCATTTTTTTCAGCCTTTCACTTTCATTGCGTGAGATACAGAGCAAATGACGGCCCTCTTCAAGCAGTTCAATGGCCAAAGCTTCACCCAGGCCTTTACTGGCACCTGTAATGATAAAATATTGCATACTGTCTGGTGTTTGAATGATTTTTTCCGGAAAACCAAAATGCCGGTTCTGCAAAAAAGAATCAGTTACTGTCGTCCTCATTTCCGTCCGGCTCACCAATTGACTTTACGGAGCCGGTATTGGGATAAAATTCGATGGTGGATTTTCCGGGGGGCAGACTTGTTACAATACCAAACTGGTTGATCTGCATGCGTGTTTCGGCCCTTTTCTCATTGCCGGTATAGATCAGCAAATTGGCATATTCAGGGACACGATAATGAAATCCGGCAACAGTTCTCCTGCTTCCTTCCGAGGATTCCCTGATTTGCCGGTTTAGTTCGTCAGTGGTATGACTCCGCTGATAGGCAATGGTTACCGGGACTCCCCCCGCATTCTCATCCGCCGGTAACACCCCTTCATTCTGAGAGAAGCGAAACAAGGTATGCCGTATGTCGGTGCGGTCTTTTTCCGGGGTGTGAATGAACCTGTAGTTGATTGTCTGTGAAGCTGTAATGCCTGTGAAAAGGTCAAGGTAGTCACTTTCAAGCTTGTCCATTTCCGAATACATATACGCCAGGGCTTCTTTCGAATAGTTGATTTCCTGGAAGCCACTGATGAGGTCAAACTTTTTTTCCCGGATTTCCAGAATATAATCGGCTACTTCACTGGCACGCAATTCCTCACCTTTTTCCACCCAGCTGCGTCTCAGCGTCTGTCTCTGCACGGTGATGGTGTCCATACGGACATGTTCTATCACTGTATCGATCTGTTCTTTCAGGTTGGTATCAATGAAGTAGTTAAATGTGGCATCGCTGCCGAAATAACCATAATCTGTACTTTCACTCAGACCGGACTGAAAATCCTCATTGTCAAATTTACGATTGACACTGGCGATCAGCCCTTCTTCAGTCAGCGACATATACAGGATTTGTTCTTCTTCATCCTGAAGTGCCACATAATAGATCTGATTCGGATCAGGTTCCGCATACCCGTTGATGGAAACCCTGCTGATTTCATAACTGGTGGCCGGGGAAAAAATCACCTCATTCAGGCCCAGGTATCTTTCGGCATAAGCCGCATAGGGTCCGGGTTTTTTTACTGTCTGTGTAACCTCCACATCTATTGCAACAACACTGCGCGGCAGGGCATAGTATATGCCTTTGCCGGGATCACCGGCTTCCATGGTCCTCACATGGCCGGTTCGCAGCGAAACCTGGCTTCCACAGGCTGTAATCAGCAGCATTGCTGCCAACACTGCAAAAACAGATATTTTTTTCATTTGGTTGATGGTTGAAAAATTACTTTAAGAAGTCAAGGGCGGCATTTTTATCAAATTCCAGCGTCGGCTCATCTTTGCGGAACACCTTGATCGTTTTCGAGCCGATATAACTGATATCTCCCTTATCGATACGGAGCATGGTCCCTTCCTTCAGCCCGATTACCAGGGTTTCGGGATTGGCGATCAGGAACTCCCTGATCCTTTGTTCGCGGGTTTCTCCGTTGTGGTTTGGAATAATGGCGTCCGTGTAATGGGGGTTGATCTGAAAATCGACCAGCCCCAGGGTTTCAAAGCTGGCCGGCTGAACGATCGGCATATCATTGGTGGTCTTGAGAGATGGGCATGCCACATTGCTGCCCGCACTCCATCCGATATACGGGGTGCCTGTACCCACCTTCTTTCTGATTGCATCCATGATGCCCAGTTTATGCATCACGTCAACCAGGTTGAAGGTATTGCCTCCGCCCACAACAATGGCCCGGGCATTTTCAATGGCCTCTATCGGGTTTTCAGCCCTGTGTATGGGCTTGACCTCATAACCCAGTTTCAGAAATACATTCTCTACTTTGGTGGTATAATCATCCCATGAAATACTTACTCCGGCATAGGGAATAAACAATACTTCACTGACCTCCCTGCCCAAAAAACTGCTGATCTCGTTTTTGGTATAAGCGAGGTATTCTTCACCGTAATTGGTTGAATTGCTGATCAATAAGAGTCTTTTTGTCATTTCTTTATCATTATTGGGTTCTCAAATGATTAAAATGTGGTGTCCGGTTGGCCGGTTCGCCCATTTATCCTCCAAAGTTATAAGAAAAATTGTAGCTGACATTGTCCGGGCAGCTTTTTGTTTTACGCTGCCCGGTAAGTGGCGAGTCCGCATGAACTTACCTGAAACAAAGATGCCCCGTTTACCTGCGCCTTGATTGGCGCCGGGAACGGGGCAGCTCAAATTGGTGTGTCAGCTTATGGGATCAGCCGACCTTTTGAATCAGGTCAACTACCCGGCTGGCATAACCAAACTCATTGTCGTACCAGGATACTACTTTGACGAATTTTCCGCTGATCACCTGGGTAAGCAGTGAGTCCACCACGGAAGAGTGGCTGTTTCCGATGATGTCGGTGGATACAAGCGGGTCTTCACAATATTCAAGGATGCCATTCATTGGTCCGTCAGCAGCCTCTTTCAGCGCCTGGTTGACCTCATCTTTGCTGACCTCCTTTGACAGTTCACAGGTCAGATCAACAATCGATCCGTCGGGTGTGGGAACACGCAGGGCAAACCCGTCCATTTTTCCTTTGAGTTCGGGAATTACCAGCCCGACAGCTTTGGCTGCACCTGTGGTTGTGGGAATGATTGACATCGCTGCTGCACGGGCACGACGAAGATCTTTGTGGGGTGCATCCAGAATAACCTGGTCATTGGTATAAGAGTGGATGGTATTCATCAACCCGTGGTTTACGCCGAACTTGTCATTCAGAACTTTTACCACAGGGGCCAGGCAGTTTGTGGTGCAGGAAGCATTGGAAAAGATTTCCTGCTCATCTTTCAGGTCATGATCATTCACGCCAAGCACAATGGTCGCATCCACATCATCAGCTGATTTGGAAGGCACACAGAGAATAACTTTGCGGGCGCCTGCCTGAATATGTTTACCAATGTTCTTCCCTGTCTCTGAATACGCCGGTTGATTCCACCACAACATCGATTCCCAGGTCTTTCCAGGGTAAACTTGCCGGATCTTTTTCGGCATATACCTTGATTTTATTTCCATTGACAATTAAGTCGTTACCTTCGGTGGATACATCTCCGGGGAACTTTCCGTGTACCGAGTCATATTTCAGAAGATGTGCCAGGGTTGCATTGTCCGTCAGGTCGTTCACAGCAACGATCTCCATATTGTCCTTCTCCATGGCCGCCTTGAGTGTCAATCGTCCGATACGGCCAAATCCGTTAATTGCTACTTGAATTTTCTTCATAATCTTTTCTGTTTTATATACTGAAATTTGAAACGTAAAGGTAATGAAATTTCTTCAATTAACCCGCGTTCATGCACTGAAGATGTTGCCTGAAGGTTGATTAATTCACTATATTTGCATGGCGTAAAATATTTACGTCCTTTATCTGTTATAACTAGAAACAATTTACGAAAAAACGTTGCCCATGTTATCTATGATGTTGATGTTAGTTCAGGCCCAGGAGGCTGTGCAAGAGGAACTTGTTGACACCCTGGCCCAGGCACCTGTCCCGGCTGAGGAAACATTGTCTTTGTGGAGCCTTGTTTTCAAGGGAGGTATTGTGATGATCCCCCTGGCTATATTGTCCGTTGTGGCGATCTACATTTTTATTGAACGTTATTTTGCCATCAGCCGTGCATCCAATGAAGAGACAAACTTTATGAATAACATCCGGGATTTTATCCATAACGGGCGTATTGATTCGGCAAAGTCTTTGTGCAGGAATAACCAGTCACCCATTGCCCGGATGGTCGCCAAAGGGATTGTCCGGATCGGGAGGCCGCTGAGCGACATTAATGCAGCCATTGAGAACGTGGGAAAACTGGAGGTTGCCAAACTGGAAAAAAACATCGCCGTACTGGCTACGGTGGCCGGGGCGGCACCGATGCTGGGTTTCCTTGGCACGGTGATCGGGATGATCCGTGCATTTTATAACATGGCCATGGCTGGCCCGAATATTGATGTAAGTCTACTGGCCGGTGGTATTTATGAGGCCATGGTAACAACCATGACGGGTCTTGCGGTTGGTATTATTGCCTTTATATGTTATAATATTCTGGTGGCCCGTATCGAAAAGGTTGTATTTATGCTGGAGGCCCGGGCCACGGAATTCATGGATTTGTTACACGAACCGGCCTCTTAATTTCTGAAATATGGCAATTAAAGCACGAAATACGAGGAATTTACAGTGGAGCATGGCTTCCATGTCGGATCTGGTGTTCCTGCTGCTGATCTTTTTTATGCTCACATCCACACTTGTTGCGCCCAGTGCTATACAGTTGTTGTTGCCTTCCAGTGACAGCAGGCAGGTGGCACACCAGACCGTAACGGTTTACCTCAATGCCGACCGGCAGTTATTCCTTGAAGAGGACCCTGTGGATATTGAGTTGCTGAAAACAGGTCTTACAAGCAGGCTGGCCGGACAAACGGAAGCGGCCATTGTACTCCGCTCAGACCACTCAGTGCCTGTGCAGTATATTGTGAATGTAATTGATGCTGTAGAGGAACTTAATCAACAGCTTGAAACCCGTTACAGGGTTATTCTGGCCACACAACCACACAGACGCTAATGGAAACGTCAGAAAAAAAAGACAGAAACAGGGCTTTGGCCGGTACCTTCATTTTTCATGGGGTGCTGCTGCTGTGTTTCCTGCTTTTTAGTTTGTCGGCTCCCGAGCCCCAACCCGATGACTATGGTGTGCTTGTAGCACTTGGTTACGAAGATGAAGGGCTGGGTGACAGGCAACCACTGGCAGCTCCGACCCCTGTACCTCAATCACCTCCGGCATCCGAAGCTTCTGAACACGAGGAAATTGTGACACAGGAAGCCGAAGAGGCAGTGGCGTTGCCGGATGAAGTGGCTGATCCGGAAACTGAACAGGAACAAGTGGAATCTGAACGGGAGGATCCCGTGACTGATCCGCAGGAAGTAACAGAAGAGGTGGAAGAGGAGCCTGAACCGGAGGTTGACCCCAGGGCTTTGTTCCCGGGCAGGGATCAGCGAAGCACTGAACGCAGTGATCAGGGTGAAACCGGGGAGCGGGGTGACCAGGGACAGGTTGAAGGCGTGCTGGACACCGTGGGTTTTGATGGCGTTGGCCAGGGGGGTATCGAATACAGCCTGGCAGGAAGGCAGGCAAATTATTTGCCCTTACCTGAATACACAACGCAGGCTACCGGTCGTGTTGTTGTACAGGTTACCGTTAACCGCCAGGGGCAGGTGATTCGTGCAGAGGCGGGTGCAAGAGGAACGACAACCACCGACAGAAGCCTTCACCGTCTTGCGGAGGAAGCTGCCCGTCGGGCCCGTTTTGATCTGCAGGCTGATGCACCCGAAGAGCAGCGGGGTACCATTACCTATAATTTTATCCGGCTTAATTAAATGGATTACCAGCAAACCCTGGACTACCTTTTCGATCAGCTCCCCATGTATCAGCGTATCGGAGCTGCAGCCTATAAGGCGGATCTTAATACCACCATTGAATTCTGTAAATACCTGGGCAACCCGGAGCAGGCCTTTCCCAGTATTCATGTAGCCGGAACCAATGGAAAAGGGTCGGTTTCCCACATGATAGCCTCGATATTGCAGGAACAGGGACTGAAAACCGGACTGGCCACTTCTCCTCATCTGAAGGATTTCAGGGAACGGATCAAAATCAACGGGTCAATGATCCCCCGGGATGCGGTCAGCGGTTTTGTTGCAGCGCACCGGCCCTGTTTTGACAGGTTAAACCCCTCTTTTTTTGAGATGACCATGGGCCTTTCTTTTGATTGGTTTGCCAGGCAGAAGGTTGATATTGCCGTCATTGAGACCGGGATGGGAGGGCGGCTTGACTCCTCGAATGTTGTCCGTCCCGTATTGACCATCATTACCAATATCGGATTGGATCATATGCAGTTCCTGGGAAGTACACCAAGGGATATTGCGGTGGAAAAAGCAGGGATTATCAAGCAGGGGATACCCCTGGTGATCGGTCGGCGACAAACAGAAATCCATGACATATTTGAGTCTGCTGCAGCTAAGTGGGGGGTGCCTTTGTTTGTTGCTCCTGATCATTTCAAAGTCACAGGTTCCGCTGTGCAGGTGGGAAAAGGTTTGGAGTTGCGGGCAATGGAAGTGGAACACCTGGGGGTTAAGCACCAATACCTGACTGACCTGATGGGTGATTACCAGGCAGAAAATATGCTGACCGTACTCCAGGCCATGAAGGTGCTTACGCTTCCCGATGGCAGCAAAGTGTCGGAGAATGCTGTCCGAAAAGGCCTCCGGAAGGTGATTGCCAATACGGGACTGGCAGGTCGGTGGCAGCAGCTTATGACAAATCCCACGGTGATTTGTGACAGTGGTCACAACATGGACGGGATCGGGCGGATCGTTACCCAATTACGGTCTTTACCCCATGATCAATTGCGTATTGTGTTCGGCATGGTGGAGGACAAGGAGCGTAAAGAAATATTGAGAATGCTGCCGCCCGATGCGGTTTATTATTTCTGCAAGCCTTCTGTGATGCGTGGGCTTGACGCAAAAAAGCTGGCTTTGGATGCCAGCTTTTTTGGTCTTCGTGGAAAGACTTATGATACAGTTCAAGAGGCCCTCACATCAGCCCGAAAAGATTCGTTTCCGGGGGACCTCATATTTGTGGGTGGCAGTACTTTTGTAGTTTCAGAGGTTGTCTGATACTGACCGGCACGCTTATTACTGCCGGAATCCTCTTTACTGATTCTGCTGGTTTTGTTCCTGCTGTTTCTTTTCTTCCAGCTCCTTTTCCGCCTGCCTTCTTCTTTCCTCCAGAATTTTCTCTCTGGCACGTTCTCTTGCAAGGTAGGTAATATATTCCCTCAATTGTTCGTCCTGACGAAACTCGTTGAGCACCTCCCTGTAATCCTCCATGGCCAGCTCATGTTCCTGAATGATCAGCTGCATTGTTCCCTGCATATTCCGCTGCATCTCCGTAACTTTCGGGGCCACTTCATTGAAAGCCTCTACCTCTTCACTGGAGAAAGCATCCATCTGACCGATCTGCGCAGCCTGGGCGATTTGCTGAAAGCGTTCGTGGCTCAGACCATGCTCCTGGGTCAGTTCGGCTATCTCTTCCCGGGTATCCCTTTGCAATTGACTGATCTCCTGGTTTGCATCGAAAAATGCCAGCAACTTTTCATCTTCAAATTGAAATTCCACATCCGCCCATGGATCCTCCTCTTCCTCTTCTTCTTCCTGTTGTTCCTGGCCTTCTTCCTGTGCCATCAGGGAAAATGGAAGCATGAGCATCATCGAAATAAAGAATACCATAAAGTACTTACTTGCAGCACTCAGGTTAATTTTTGTTAATCTCATAACTGTTGGTTTGGGGTTTGATTAAAACTGTGTGTGACAAAAATAAGCATAAATAAAAAAGTATCTAATTTTTTTTCGTTAAAAGTAGCCAAAAGTTATGCCCGGGCCTTTGGTCTTATGTCGATAATCTTCGCTGAGTAGGGGCGCAAAATCAGTTCCAAACCTGATTCAGCAATTTCCTCCTGGCTGATTGGATGTGATGTCCCGCCATTAAACAAGAGATTGTAAGTATAGGTCGTTGCGTCTTTCCGGCCGGATATTGTTCTGAATTGATCCGGGATTCGTATTCTTGCACGAATGGATTTTGATCCGGAAAAATTCAATGCAATAATCCAGGTATGCCGGGCGTCCCACCTGATGAAGGTATACAGGTGTTTGTCTGCTTCCGGGTTGGCCCACATGAGATCGTAAAAATTCCCGTTGCTGATTACGGGGTGCCTGCACAGGGAGAGGATCTTTTTGTAACATTCCCTCAGCCTGGTTGCTTCAGCGGACAAGTTTCCGCAGGCACACTTTCCGCTGCTGAACCATTGCCGGAAGGCAGGTACGGAACAATAATCAAAAATGCTGGTTTTTCCGTCGTCTCCACTGAAACCGATGGTGCCGCGGGCTTCTTCACCCAGCTCCTGTCCGAAATAGATCATAAGAGGACCCTGGTGCATACATGCCGCTGCAACAGTGGCTGGTATTCCTGCACTTGCATTCCCTGCAAAATGGGGGGAAGCGATCCGTTGTTCATCGTGGTTTTCCACAAAACGAAGCATTGCGCCGTCTGATCCGTCAAGGGATTTCCAGACCCCGGTAAGGGCCCCGGCTTCTTTTTTGCCCGTCATAATATCTCTGATGCAATCATAGAACCCTGCCTTGTCGTAGATGTAATCGAAACCCGCTTTGCGATAGGTATTGTAAGCCGCCGGGTTATAAATCTCGGCAATGAACAATATGCCGGGAAAATGTTCCCGGATTTTTCCAATGGCCCATTCCCAAAAGGAGGAAGGCACCATTTCTGCCATATCACAGCGAAATCCTCCGATATTTTTTCCTGCCCAGAACAGCAGGACCTGGAGCATTTTACGCCACGTGTCAGGAATCTTGCCGGTTGGTGGCGGGTTTTTGTCCCTGTAATCAATGCCATAATTCAGCTTGACTGTTTCATACCAATCGCTGTAGGATGGAGCGGCAGAAAAACAATCATTCCCTGTGGCTTTAGCCGGAATTTCCTCATAACCGGCAGGAAACACTTCCCGGCTTGTGGGGTGCTGATATACTTCTTCCGGTAATTTGAGTTCCTGTCCGGGCAGGTAGTAAAAATTGTTGTCAATACCGAAAGCAATACCTTTGTCGTCATGCCGGCCGAATTGCCTGTTTATTCCTTCTGCACGATCGCTGTGATACCGGCGCGCCAGGTGGTTGGGCACAAAGTCGATCAGGGGGACCAGACCGGCTGAGTGACAACGCCCGATCAATGCTTCGAACTCCTCCATGCGACGATCCACCTCCGTGGCCAGGTCGGGGCATACGTCGTAATAATCGCGTATGGCATAGGGCGACCCTGCCCGTCCTTTGACCACAAGCGGATTATCGGCAGGAATTTGCTGCGTCGGGTATGCTGTGCAGCTGGCATGTTCCTGCACCCCCGTCAGCCAGATATGACTGGCACCCAATCCGGCAATCTCCTTCAGAAAGCGATCCGACAAATCATTGAACTTTCCACAGCCGTTTTCCCTGATACTTCCCCATGGTTTATTCCTGCTGACGGTATTTCCGGCAAGGCGCACCAGGAGCTGGTAGATAATTATCTTTTCTCGCATTGTTTCATAACAATTCATACAATCGTGTGAAAAATCATATGCCCGGGCGGGAATCGAGCACTGAAACAGTATCAGTCAGGGGCGAAGAACTCATCTGCGAAATTCAGCAGAAAGACTTTTTCCGTTCCCCTGGTAAAAGCGGTATACAGCCAACGCAGGTATTCGGTATCCGGCTTTTTGTCCGGGAGGTAACCCATTTCTATGAATACGTTTGCCCACTGTCCGCCCTGGGCCTTATGGCAGGTCATTGCGTAAGCGTATTTAACCTGAAGCGCATTGAGATAGGGGTTTTTTTTGATGGCTGACATCCTTGTTCTCTGATTCGGGATGTCCCTGAAGTCTTCAGCTACCGCGTCGAAAAGTTTTCGGGCGTCCGGTGCGGGAAGGGCCGGTGTTTCCGATTGCAATGTATCGAGCATCAGCTTAACATCTATTTCAGGCATGTCCGGATAGTCTGTCAGTCTCGCTGTTACATCAGCAAAACGGAATCCGTATATTTCTTCGGTTCTTTGGATCCTGGTGAGTTCAATGATATCACCGTTTGCAATAAAACCGGCTTCTGAAGTTTCAGGCAACCAGTAATAGTTGTTCCTGACGACCATGAGAAGATCTCCTGCATTGATCTCATCCTCCATGAACAATACCCTTTGCCGTATATGCTGGTTATACAGGTTGGCCCGTTTATTTGACCGGCATATCATCAGCGCCTGTTCTTTCCCCCCTGAAAGGTAAGCTGTGTCAACTTCATCCGCTGCTTCCTGACCCTGTACACGGATTACATCCTTAAATTCGCCTGTTTGTAATAGCGGGAATCCGTTTGTGTTTTCGGAAAGCATATAACGAAGCTTCGTGGCATTGTGCAGGATGCCGCTGTCCTTGGCCTGTCTGACCACTTCCCTGAGTTCGTATTCCCTGATGCGGACCTGGTAATGCTTCTCCAGAAAGGTTTTGCTCAGCGCCGGGCTTTCCGCAGAGCGCACAGGAGGGAGCTGGGCCGTGTCACCGATGAATATCAGGCGACAATTCCGTTGATTATACACATATTCAATGAGATCATCCAGCAGGTTCGATCCGCCGAATAAGCTACCCTGTTCTGTGGCGGATGACCCGGGAATCATTGAAGCTTCGTCCACAATGAAAATGGTATTGCTGTGTTTGTTCTCCTGCCGGACAACCTGCACGGAACCATCTCCCATGGTCTGAATCCGGTATATTTTTTTGTGGATGGTAAGTGCTTGTTTACCGGCGTATCCGGCCAGTACTTTTGCAGCCCTTCCTGTGGGAGCCAGCAGCACAGTTTTTAGGCTGAACCCGGGCATCACCCGGACAAGACTGCTGACAATGGTGGTTTTTCCTGTTCCTGCATAGCCTTTCAGTAAAAACATAGACGCCGGATCGCTGTCAGTCAGAAAGGCGGATAAATGTTCTGTCAGAGACGCCTGGTCTTTTGTTTGCCGGTAAGGGAATGCGGATTTGACCCTGCGAATAATGTCAGGTTGTTGCATATCAGAACGGGTATCCAATACCCAGATTAAGGTTCCAGTCACTGAATCCCGGGAACTGACCGATCCATTGTTCTCCGGGATTCATCCCCGGGTCTCTGACCGGGAAAGCTGCATCAAGTCTGATCAGGAAAAAGTTAAAGTCAAGCCTTACACCCAACCCGGCTCCGATGGCCATTTCGTTATAAAAACTATCGGCGTTAAACTCTCCGCCGGGGAATTGCTCATTTCTTTGCAGGAACCATACATTGCCTGCATCCATGAAAAGAGCCCCCTTCCAGTAACGGTACACAGGGAAGCGGTACTCTATATTGGCTTCCAGTTTAATGTCGCCGTATTTGTCGAAACGCAATGTCTCGGCAGATCCGTAACTGCCGGGTCCCAGGTTATAGATGCTCCAGGCCCTGACACTGTTGGCACCTCCACCATAATAACTTTTGATGAACGGCATTATATCCAGGTTGCCGTACGGAACGCCGATGCCCCCCATGAGCCTTAAAACAAGGGTGTTGTTCTCATCAAATACACGGTAAAGACGGAGATCCGCATCGGCTTTCAGATACTGGGCAAAAGGAATACCAAACATTGTGTAGCTTCCCTCTTCGTTTACAGAAGCATCCAGCTGTCTTGCGGCAAGCTGCATAAGGTTTCCGGCAGATTCAAAATTGCCCCTGAAATAGATAAAGTTCTGTTGGCGGTCTATTTGCTGGGTGTTGAAGATGTAATTGTATTTCAGCCCTCCGATCAGGTGGTCCCTGTATCTGCTCAGGATTAACGGGTTGGCTTCAGGGATCCTCGCTTGCAGGATGGAGTCGTTGAAGATCTTGATGGAACTGATCTCGAGAGGTGTCAGCTGGTGCTGGCGGCGATTGTCCTGACTCCATTGAAACCCATAACTGAAGTTAAGTATGTAACGGGTGTAGTCGGGGCGATGCCTGTAGTTGATCCCGGTAAGAATAGTGCTTTGGGGGCGGGCAGTCCTTGAGAGCCGCTCCATGGGAATCGGAAACAGCAATTTTGGGAAATCAATGGACACTTCGGCACCCATTTCTGCTGTATTGAAGGGCAGCCGCCTGAAAACATCTGTATCTCCTGATTCTCCCGACATTTCCAGGGCTCCCTTAAGGCGAAGATTCAGCATTTCCGCCCCCCGGAAAACATTTCTGTTCTGAAACAAAAAATTGGCGGCCACCCCCAGGTTCCCGGCAGTATTCAACCCCTCGGCCTCCACAGTAAAAGCATTTGCGGGGGAACGTGTCAGCTCTACCCGCATATCCAGTAATCCGAGGCTGTCTGGAAGGGAGTCTTCCTGTATCTCCTCAAACTGCATATTGATGTACCGGAAGTTTCTCAGGCCTGCCAGGTATCGGTGGGTCAGCTCATGCTGGCTGAGGCTGTAATATTCTCCCTGTTCCAGCAAAATGTTATTTGCGATGGTGTTGGGGCGGATCCGCATTTCACCGTTGTGCAGGAAGGTATACACCGGATTGTCTCCATTGCCGTTTATTTGTAAGCGGGTTGTGTCCGTAAAGGCTTGTTCGGGCTGCAGACGTGTGTATTCAGGATAGACAAAAACTTCATTGATCCTGTGTCTTTTATGGGGGCGGTCATCCCTTTCACTGGTAAAACTTCTGCCACGACCTGCAGGGTTTTCTATGAGTATTTCCAGGTCTACCTGGTGACTGTTCAAAGTACTGTCTACGCGAAAGAAAACATAGTCTCTGGAAAAATTAAAAAACCCCACATCCTTCAGCTGTCTTGTAATGCGTTGCCTTTCTTCCTGAAGGTCTTCCGTATCATAGCGTTTCCCCCTGCTAATGAGCGAATTGAGGGTGTCGGCAAACACAAAATCTGCCAGTTGGGAATCAGGTATATTGTAATCAATGCGGCGAATTGTATAGCCCTGATTGCCTCTGACCTTGTAAGTAACCAGGGCTCTTTTCCCCCTGAGTTCAACTTCATAATCGGTTTCAGCGTTAAAATACCCCTTGTTCTGGAGAAAAAGCCTGAATTGCTCAGCGGTTTGTTCCGCCGCAATGGGATCGAAAATGACCGGAGGCTCTCCAATGTTGTTTTTCATCCACTGTTTCAGGCGGTTCCCCTCGCCGCGATCTGCCAGCTGGTAAACATTCAGGTGAAAGCGGTATATCCCCAAAACGCGCCGGTTGGTGGATTGACGGATGTAATTTCTCAGGTCATGGTTGTCAACATCCGCATCATGCACCTCAATATTGTTACGGCTCAGCAAATACTCACCCTCAGGCAGGTGCCTGGCCGGCATGCATCTGCCGAATAACAGTATCACAGTCAGAAACAGTACGGATTTATAAATGGTGATCCTGTTCACGGGAATGTTGTTGTGAGAGAATTTTCGCAATACAAATTTAGCCATTAAAGAAAAACGCCGGACGTTAAACCTGGATGAACTTTATAATTATTAACTTTGGGCTCCCAAATTTATTATATACACTATGGCTTTAATTCAATCTATTTCCGGTATCCGTGGCACCATTGGCGGACGTCCGGGTGAGGGGCTCTCACCGGCAGATGTCATGAAGTTTACAGGTGCCTATGGTATGTGGCTCCGGTCAAGACACCAAACTGATCGTATACAGGTCGTGATCGGGCGTGATTCAAGACTCTCCGGTCCGCTGGTGAGCGGGATCGTGGTAAGCACACTTCAGTCGATGGGCATCGATACCATTGATGCAGGGCTTTCGACCACCCCGACCATTGAGATGGGGGTGCTGCATCATGGTGCTCAGGGGGGTGTGGTCATTACCGCCAGTCATAACCCAATGAACTGGAATGCACTCAAGCTGCTCAATGAGAAGGGAGAGTTTATGACTTTCGCTGAAGGGGAGGAGATGCACAAATTCATGGACCTGCAGACGTTTGATTTTGTAAAGGTGGATAAGCTGGGTAAGTACCTGGCCAATGATACCCTGCTGGAGATGCACATAGAGAAGGTAATGGACCTCCCACTGGTCGACACAGATGCCATAAGGGATGCCGGGTTTACCATTGTGGTTGACGGGATCAACTCATCCGGTGGTGTGGCTGTTCCGTTGCTGCTCGAGGCACTGGGGGTAAAACGTGTGGTTGAAGTGTATTGTTCCCCTACCGGACGTTTTCAGCATAATCCGGAACCATTGCCGGAAAACCTGCAGCGTCTTTCTTCTGAAGTGGTGAGTGAGAGAGCCCATTTGGGTTTTGCAGTGGATCCGGATGTAGACAGGCTGGCCGTTGTTTCCGAAGATGGAGAAATGTTTGGGGAGGAATATACCCTGGTTGCCGTGGCTGACTATGTATTGTCAAATACCCCGGGGAATACGGTAAGCAATTTGTCTTCCACACAGGCCCTGGCTGAAATAACTGCCAAACATGGCGGCAAGCATTTTTACTCTGCCGTGGGTGAGGTAAATGTGGTGGCAGCCATGAAGGAGCAGAATGCCGTGATCGGCGGAGAAGGAAATGGCGGGGTGATATACCCGGCGCTGCACAACGGGAGGGATGCTCTGGTGGGGATCGCGCTCTTCCTTACCCTGCTTGCCAAAAGCAAACTCAGTTGCAGCAGGCTGAAAAAACAATATCCTGAGTTTTATATATCTAAAAACAAAATTGAACTATCTGCAGATGTTGACCTGCCTGCCATCATAGTGAAACTGGGAGAAAAATACAGCCGTCAACCCACAGAAAGGATAGACGGATTAAAAATATGGTTTGACCGGGAGTGGGTCCACCTCCGGTTATCAAACACAGAACCGGTCATTCGTCTTTATGCCGAAAGTGACAGCCCGGTAAAAGCAGATCATATTGCGGAAAAAGTCAAGAAGGACATCAGTGAGATTCTGAAAGATCTGTAATGATCTCAAGGGCTTTTTCGATGGTGCCTACGTGTTTGATGGTAAGGGAGAGGTGTCCGTTCATCTCTTTCAGCCGGCTTTGACGGGAATGGTTCTGCACGTATTGCAGGATCTGTCCGAATACTTCACTCTGGTAATAACCGGTGCGATCGCTCTCCGGAAAATATCCGATCATTTTCTCCGTTTTCAGGATCAGTTTTTCAAAGCCGGCTGACTGTGCTTTGCGGCGGAGTCTTACTACCTGCAGCAGGCCTTTGGCAGGATCAGGCAGCGGCCCGAACCGGTCTTCCATCTTTCCGGCAAACACCTGAAGCTGCGCATCGGATTCAATGCTGTCCAGCTCTTTATACAGTTGCAGCCTTTCTTCAATGTTGGACACATAATCGCTGGGGATCATAAGTTCAAGGTCGGTTTCAAGCTGACACTCTTTCACTGGCTTTTCTCTTTCCGCACTTTCGCCGCTTCCGGAAAAAACATCCCTGAATTCATTTTCTTTTAGTTCACTGATGGCTTCGTCAAGGATTTTGTGATACGTATCAAATCCTACCTCACTGATAAACCCGCTTTGTTCGGCTCCCAGCAAATTACCTGCTCCCCTGATGTCCAGGTCACGCATGGCGATGTTAAAGCCGCTTCCCAGTTCGGAAAATTCTTCAATGGCCTTGAGTCTGCGTCTGGCTTCCTCGGTCAGTGTACTCATCGGGGGAGAGAGAAGATAGCAGAATGCTTTTTTGTTTGTCCGGCCGACCCTGCCACGCATCTGGTGCAGGTCGCTCAGGCCAAAATGGTTGGCATTGTTGATAATGATGGTGTTGGCATTGGGAATGTCAAGCCCGGACTCGATGATCGTGGTGGAAACCAGCACATCATAGGCCCCGTGGATGAAGTCCACCATGACCTTTTCGAGCTGGCTGCCGTCGAGCTGTCCGTGACCGATGGCAATTCGGGCATCCGGGCAATTTCGCCTGATGATCTCAGCAACCTCTGCGATATTCTGCACACGGTTGTGGACAAAGAAAACCTGCCCGCCCCTTGATATTTCGTAATTGACCGCTTCCCTGATCAGGTCTTCATTGAATACATGAAGCTCTGTAATGATGGGGTACCTGTTGGGCGGTGGGGTGTTGATGTAAGACAGATCCCTGGCACCCATCAATGAGAACTGGAGCGTACGGGGTATGGGGGTGGCTGTCAGCGTCAGGGTGTCGACGTTAACCCTCAGCTGTTTTAGCTTTTCCTTGGAGCTGACACCAAATTTCTGCTCCTCATCAACCACAAGCAGCCCCAGGTCGCTGAAACGGACATCTTTGCTCAGCAATCTGTGTGTGCCGATCAGGATGTCTATGCTGCCGTCTTTGGCTCCCTGCAGGGTCTTTTTTTTCTGAGAAGCTGTCCGGAAACGACTCACATAATCAATGGTACACGGAAAGTCCCTGAGCCGTTCCCTGAAAGTGTAGTAGTGTTGCAGGGCAAGGATGGTGGTAGGTACCAGGACGGCAACCTGTTTGGAGTCTGTTACTGCTTTAAAGGCAGCCCGGATGGCGACTTCGGTTTTTCCGAATCCCACGTCTCCGCAAATCAGCCTGTCCATCGGGCAGGGGGATTCCATGTCTTTTTTGACATCCAGGGTTGCTTTTTCCTGATCCGGCGTGTCTTCGTACATGAAAGATGCTTCCAGTTCATGCTGAAGGTAACTGTCGGCAGAGAATGCATGTCCTTTTTGTTCCCGCCGTTTGGCGTAAAGGGCAATCAGGTCCTGGGCAATATCTTTGACCCTTTTCTTTGTCTTGTTCTTCAGCTTACTCCAGGCGCCGGAACCCAGCCGGTGCAGGGAAGGAGCGACCCCTTCCTTGCCTGTATACTTTGACACCCTGTGCAGGCTGTGTATGCTGACATACAGGATGTCTTCGTTTTTATAGATCAGGCGTATGGCTTCCTGCAACCGCCCGTTGACTTCGATCTTTTCCAGTCCGCTGAAAATGCCGATCCCATGATCGATGTGGGTCACATAGTCGCCGGGCTTCAGGTTGTAGAGGGCTTTAATACTGAGGGCTTGTTTCCCAGGGAATTTATCACGGATGCGGTAACGGTGATAACGGTCGAAAATCTGGTGATCCGTATAGCAGGCTATTTTATGCTGATGGTCAATAAACCCTTCGTGGAGGGTCATCAGCATAATCTCATGCTGAAAATTCAGGATGCCGTCTTCGGATTCCCTGATGCTTTCAAATATGGTCCGGATGCGTTCGGCCTGCTTCTGTGTGTCGCACAGGATAATGTTTTGCAGCCCCTTTGCTGTATTCTCTTCCAGGTTACTCCTTAACAGCTCAATATGCTTATTGAAATTTGGCTGGGGCGAAAAGTTGAAGATGAATGCAGAATCACTGACCCCCGCAGCCGCCGGCCTGTGGAACTCCACCAGCAGGCGGCGGTTGATCTCCCGGAGCAGTTCTTCTGCAGGAATAAACCGGGGCTCAGCAATTTTATCTGACACAAAAGCTTCATGGATGATATCTGTTGCCAGTTCCAGGTTTTCACTCCATACAACAGTGGAAGGTGACATGGAATTCAGCAAAAATTCGGTATGCCGGGTTTCCTTTGACATGGCATGAATGTCGGGGAGTATGCTGATCTTCTCCTGTATTTCCACCGAGAGCTGGCTTTCAGTATTGAAGGTCCGGAGACTTTCCACCTGGTCTCCCATGATCTCAATACGGAAGGGGTAATCGTTGGAAAAAGAGAATACGTCGATGATGCCTCCCCTGACAGAAAACTGACCCGGTTCCACCACAAAATCAACACGTTCGAATCCCTCTTCCAGGAGCACTTCCAGCAGAAAATCCACAGAAAGCTGTTCTCCTTTCCGGATGCTCAGCAGATTTTTTTTCAGCACCTTCTGTGAAACGACATTTTCACACAGGGCTTCCGGGTAGGTAACAATGATGGTTTTTTTGCCATTGGAAACCAAACGGTTAATCACTTCTGACCTGAGTAAAATTCCTCCGTTGTCCTCCTCATCAGACTGAAAAGGTGATTTATAGGATGAGGGGAAGAAAAAACTATTTCGTTTTTCGTAGGCGGCGTCCCGTTCTCCTAGTAAATTCTCCAGGTCGTTGAAAAAATAGGCTGCCTCCTCCTTGTCAGAAAGGAGAAAAAGAAAAGGCTTGTTGATTTTCCTGACGGCAGCTGCTGCCAGAACGGCCGCGGATGATCCGGCCATTCCTTTAAGGCTTGCCCCGGAAGGCGCTTTCTGCTTTAAATAATTCAGCAGCGCATTGAATGATTCATCCTGCGAAAAGAGTTCCAGAAACTTGTCGGTATTCAGCACGGTGTTAATTGTTTTCGCCAGCCTCCCGCAAAAACCCTTCCACTTTTTCAACCATCCATCTGGGGCCTACAAAAAAAGGTGACCGTTGATGCAGTCCTTTGGGTTCAATTTCAAGGATCCGCTTTTGACCGTTACTCGCTTTTCCGCCCGCATGTTCTGCCAGGAAAGCAATGGGGTTGCATTCGTAAAGCAGCCGGAGTTTACCTTCAGGTTTTTTGGCTGTACCGGGGTAAAGAAAAATTCCTCCCTTAATGAGGTTCCGGTGAAAGTCGGAAACCAGTGAACCAATATAGCGTGAAGTATAAGGCCGGAAACTTTCCGGGTCGTCTTTCTGACAATATTTGAGGTATTGTTTCACCCCTTCCGGGAAATAAATGTAATTTCCCTCATTAATGGAGTAAATGTTGGCTTTTTCCGGGAAGTGCATATCCGGGTGGGAGAGGCAAAATATGCCGACGGAAGGATCCAGGGTGAAACCGTTGACTCCTTTGCCGGTGGAATAAACCAGCATAGTCGATGATCCGTAGATCACATATCCTGCTGCGGCGAGGTTGATGCCCGGCTGCAAAAGGTCATCTTCAGTGCCGCCGCCCACTTCAGTAACCCTGCGGTAGATGGAAAAGATGGTGCCTATGGAAACATTCGCGTCAATGTTGCTGCTTCCGTCAAGAGGGTCGATGGCGATCACATACTTCCCCAGTTCGGAAAAGTCATCACGGAAAGAGATTACTTTCTCGTTCTCCTCCGAAGCGATTGCACAGCATTCGCCGCCTCCTTTCAGCGCGGTAATGAATGTTTCATTGGCAAACACATCCAGTTTCTTCTGGGTTTCTCCCTGGATGTTTTCACTGCCAATGCTGCCCAGGATATCGACCAGTCCGGCGGCATTGATCTCCCTGTTCACAATTTTGGCTGCGGTGGCTATGTCATTCAGTAATCGGGTGAGTGCCCCTTTTGCATGAGGGTACTCCGACTGTCTTCGGATGATAAACTCGGTGAGTGTGGTGATTTTACTTCTTTGCATCATGGCCCGGTTGATTGAATTGGTGATTGCGTTGGTTGATCTGAAACAAATATATTGCTTATTTGGCTATTCTCAGGTCTGATTCCGTTTTTTCTTTGAGCAGGGCGAGTGCTGCATTTCCTGCACGTATGATGTTTCTTTCCCTGTTATCGCCGAACTGATATTTCCTGCTGATTACGGAAGAAGGGCCGGCCACTGAAATGTATACAGTACCCACCGGTTTTTCCTTAGTTCCGCCTCCGGGGCCTGCGATACCCGAGATGCCAATGGCATAGTGGCAGTTTAATGCTTTTTGTGCGCCCGTGGCCATGGCTTCGGCTACTTCTCTGCTGACTGCCCCGTGATTCCGGATCAGTTCCGGACTGACATTCAGCAACTTTTCTTTGGCCAGGTTGGCATAGGCTGCAATACAGCCGTTGAACCACTCAGAACTTCCGGGGATACTGGTAATCCGGTGGGCAATGTAACCACCGGTACAACTCTCAGCGGTTCCCAGCCTGAGTCCATGCTGTTTGAGTATCTCTCCCGTTATACCTTCCAGGGTGTCATCATCATAGCCCCATATAAATTCTGGGATGATCAGATGCAGCTCTTCCACCTTCTGGTCAATGAGCCGTTTGAGCACTTGCTCCCGATCGCCCTGGGCCGTCAACCTGAGTCTGACAATTCCGGGTGAGGGCAGGTAGGCCAGCTGTATCGTTTCCGGCAGTGAGCTTTCCCACACGGCAATCAATTCAGCCAGCGTGGATTCCCCGATTCCCTGGGTCAGGATTGTTTTGTGGATGATGAACTGCTTTCCGCCCTGTTTCTCCAGGGCAGGGATCACCTGGTGATCCATCATTTCTTTCATCTCAAAGGGGACTCCCGGCATGGCTATAAAAGTGGTATTGTTTTGCCGGAACCACAAACCCGGGGCCGTTCCACCGGGGTTTCTGAGCGCGGTGGCTTTATCCGGCAGCAGGGCCTGACGGCGGTTCAGTTCGGTGATCTCCAGTCCTCTGCGCCGGAAGAATCCCCGGATATCTTTCAGCACGGCCGGGTCCTCCTGCAATGAACAGTTGAAATATTGACAGAGTGTATGTTTGGTGATGTCATCGCGGGTGGGGCCCAGCCCTCCGGTGATCAGCACAAGGCTGGCATGTTCAGCGGCACTGCTTATGGCGCGAAGGATTTCGGATTCCTCATCCCCTACAACCTGTATTTCTCTGACTGCGAATCCGGCGAGGTTCAGCCGGGATGCGATCCATGCCGCATTGGTGTTGACCGTTTGCCCGGTCAGCAGTTCATTTCCGATAGATATGATTGAGGCATCCATCATTTTTTGGCCAAAAATAATGATAATCCGGGAGTAAAAGTATTTAGGTATTTACTTTAATTATTGATATTTTTGTTTACCTGACCATATGGTAAAACTGCAGAAGTTATATGAAACAATTCAAGGAATCGGAGCTGATCGTAAACCCTGACGGAAGTATTTATCATTTAAAATTGTTGCCTGAACAGGTGGCTGATACCGTCATTCTGGTCGGAGATCAGGGCCGTGTCACCACGGTTTCCCGTCATTTTGACACTATTGAGCACAAGGTGCAAAACCGGGAATTTGTGACCCATACAGGGACCTTTAAAGGGCGACCTGTTACGGTGCTTTCCACCGGTATTGGCACCGACAATATCGATATTGTGATGAATGAGCTGGATGCCCTGGTCAACATCGATATTCCTGCGCGTCAGCTTAAGCCGGAACCCCGGTCATTGAATCTGATCCGCCTCGGGACAACCGGGGCACTGCAGGGAGATATAGCGGTTGACAGTTTTGTTGCATCAGCCTACGGGCTTGGGTTTGACGGGTTGCTGCATTTTTACCTCCACGAAGGGGTCACTGAGGATGCCATGTCTGATGCTTTTGTAAAACATACCTCATGGAATGATAAGTTGCCTTATCCTTACATTGTTAAAGCTTCGGATGCATTGATGGGAAAGGTTGCTGAAGGCCTGCGGTCGGGGATCACGGCCACCGCGAACGGATTTTTCGGGCCGCAGGGGCGGAGTCTCCGGGTTCCACTTTCCTACCCGGATCTGAATGAAACCATTGAAACATTCAGGTACCAGGGACAAGCCATCACAAATTTTGAAATGGAGACATCAGCATTATACGGCCTGAGCAGGTTGCTGGGTCACCAGGCACTGACCATATGTACGGTGATTGCCAACAGGGTCAGTAAAACGTACAGCAAGGATTACCAAACCGCCGTCGACCAGATGATCCGAATGGTTCTGGACAGGTTGGTTTCATAATACATCTGTTAGAGTATCGGGATGGAGCAAGATGCCAGAGAACGTGAAATTCAGGCCCTGATCAGCATGATCGATGATCCGGATCCGGAGGTTTTTCGGGAAATTTTCCTGAAAATTATTCAGATGGGGTATGATGCACTTCCTTTTATTGAGGAAGCGGAAGTCAATATGCCGGACAAAAAGCCGGACAAGGACTTGCGCAAACGAATTACATCAATTAAAAATGGAATTCATTATGAGCAACTCTCCGCTGATTTATTTGCCTGGGCAGCAAGCCCGGAAAAGGACCTGTTGTCGGCCTGGTTATCGGTGAGCCGTTACAATTATCCGGATATCTGTGATTCTGAAATCAGGAGGGAAATTGGCAATATACGCCAGGATGTCTGGCTGGAGATCAATGAAAATCTTACGGCCCTGGAACAGATAAAGGTATTCAACCATGTGTTTTATGGCATTCATCGTTTTCAGGGGAACCTCGAGGATTATCATGACCCTGACAATTCGCTGATTAACAGGGTGTTGAAAACCAAAAAGGGCAGCCCGCTGAGTATGGGGCTTTTGTATATGCTGGTGGCCCGCAGCCTTGACCTGCCCGTGAAAGGGATTAACCTGCCGGAACATTTTGTATTGGCTTATATGGGGGAAACATTGGATTCCTCCCGGATGAAAGTCAAAGAGGATGTGCCCCTTTTTTACATCAATGCGTTCAGCGGGGGCGATCTGTTCTCTGCCAGGGAGATCAACAAATTCCTGAAAAAACTGGATTTTGAGCCCCTGCCTGAATTTTTCCGGCCCTGTACTGACCTGGAAATACTCATGCGAATGCTGAACAGCCTGGCAGCATCATACGATACCACGGGAGACTCAGGCAAAAAATCAGACCTGGAAAACCTTCGGAACCGCCTGGAAGAGTCCTTTGCCTGACCTGATCCATGACAGTTTTAAGACTCCATGGCTTTTTTGATCTTATCCACCGGCAGTTTGTCTGCTTTCCCCTCCTCCTGAATTATGTGGTACACGGAGGATTCATCCAGTATCCCGGTTTGTCTGCACAGGTAGAGAATGGCATGTATGGCTGCGTTTCTGGCTCCCACAGACCTGAAGTCCCGCCGGATGACCTCAGCTCCTGTTTTCGGTGGGGTGAGGCTGGAATCGATGAACAACTTGCCATGCTGCATGCGCTCTATGCGCAGACGATTGTGTTGCAGACCATCAGAGGAGGTAATTAAGGCCACATCCGGGATGCTTATCCCATGAAAAAGAACCTCTTCCGGCGACACATTGATTTCCGCTGTAGAAAATCCGACACCCACGGTTACCGGGTAACTTCCCTTTTGTGTGGCGTGTAAGCCTGCGCTCATGGCAGCTTTGGCAAAAATATTCGCTGCCAGTTGCACGCCTTCGCCAGCTGAACCACTGATTATCAGCGAATAAGGTTTTTGCAGCTGATGCTTGAATGATGTTGCAATCACCGGAGTTTTGTCAAGCAGGTTTGCCGTCTTATCCTCCTGTTGATTCGTGAAAGGCGGGAGGTCATTGGTCCATTCACCGACTTCCCGTCCTGATTCTTTGACAATTTCCTTCAGCTTGCGGCGCGGGTTAAGTTTTACGCCGTAACTCGGACAAATCTCCATTACTTCAACCAGGGAAAACCCTTCCTGGTCAAATGCCTTCATCATGGCTTCGGTGATGTTTCCTACGCCCATGATCCTGGAAACATAACGGGCACCGGCCGTATGTGCCAGTTTGCAAATATCGTAACCGGTAAAGGGATTGCCTTTGAAGGAAGTGGTTGTGCAAAACCCCCGGGGAGTCAGTCCGCTGCTTTGCCCCCCTGTCATCCCGTACAACATGTTGTTATGCACCACCACAGTCACATTCAGGTTAAGCCGGGCTGCCTCCATGATATGTTGCAGGCCGATGGTGGTACCACCATCTCCGACAAAAACAACAATTTTCTGGTCTTGATTCCCGGTTCCGAAAGAGATTCCTGCCCCCAGGGCCACGGAACGTCCGTGAAGCCCGTGCACGGTATGGGTGTTCAGGCATTTGTCGATGATCCCGTGACAACCGATGTCGGTTACAGCGATTACATCCAGCGGGTTGTAACCCAGTCTCTCCAGCGCCTCCGTGCTGCTTCTGGCGATGAGGTCGTGGCCGCATCCCTTGCAATAGGGAAGATTCTGTGATTTTATCATAGATCCCGTCATGACATTACCTCCTTTTCAATTTCTTCCGGGGCGATCATTTTGCCCAAATTTCCCACAAAGCGAATATTTTCCGGCATTTTTTGCCCAAAAAGCAGGGAACCAAGCTGGTTATTCATGTTTTCTTCGGCGATGACCACCCGCCTGTAACCGGAAAGTATTTCCCCGTAAGCTGGTGGTAAAGGCAGCAAGGTTTTTGGAATAAACAAGGAAACTTTTTTCCCTTCCCGGCGCATCTTCCTCACCGCTTCTCTGGCTGCAGCTGCCGATATACCATAAGCGGTTACCAGTTTCTCAGCCCCTTCCTGGTGATCCAGGTGGTAAAACAGGTAATCCTCTTTCATGGTGGTCCTGATCTTTTCTTCAAGCCGCCTGGTGTTGGCGAGTGCTTCGGGTGATGAATGCTGAAGAATGCCATCCTGGTCATGGGTCGAAGCAGTCAGCCTGACCTGATGCTCAGCCTGGGTCACAGGAAGAAAATCCGGAACCAGGCCGGTTGGTTTATAGGGTTTATAATCGCAGCAGTCTTTGTCATACCACTTCCTTTCCACTTTGCTTATTGTTTCCAGCCTGCTGATGTCGAAACTTTTCTGCGTCATCACCTCCTCTTTGGATGTGAGCAGAATAACCGGGGTACGTTGCTTTACTGCGATTTCCAGAGCCCTGGCTGACAATGACCAGCAGTCCTCAAAACTGCTTGTGCCCAGCACGGGAATGGGATGTCCGCCCGAAAGTACGCCATTGAGCAACAACAAATCGCCCTGTGCGCCGCAGGTGGCTGTGCCGGTTGCCGGCCCCAGTCTTTGCACCAACACGATTACCATGGGCAGTTCCATCATGTAGGCCATATTGACCGATTCGGTCATCAGGGCAAACCCGGGGAAGGAGGTGGCGGTTACCGGCAGTTTTCCGGTTGCAGACAAACCTGCCATCCATTGCACCGTGGTGATTTCATCCGGTGCCGGGAGCATCATTTCCATTCGCTGACTACCATAAAGGTAAAGCAGGTTTGCCGGGGTAATGGGATACCCGATGAATGCATCGGCTCCTGCTCTTGCCAGCGATTCTATGATCAGTCGTGATCCGTCGATCAGTACCTGGTCATTGCTGTTTTTTTCGTGCATAAACAACTCCTTTGCTGATTAACTGTTCGATGTCATTGTCCTCAAAATCCAGCCAATCCTTAAGGATGTGGCGGGTATGTGCACCATAGTGCGGCGGCGGGGAAAGTTTGTCACAGCTCATCTTGTGTTCACTGTGGAAAGCCACAGCCCTGACCCCGCGAATACGCATCCCGTCGTTATAATCTCCCTCCAGCAACATATCTTTGGATTCGGGCACCTCAAATACCTCCTTCATGTTGAAAACACCACCTGCCGGGATACGTTTTTCCCCCAGCAGGCTGAGTATTTCTTCCCGGTCGTACTGACCGATGAGGGATTGCAGAATGCCATTGATATCCTCTTTGTTTTTGACCCTGTCCTGGTTTTTGGCATACCGCGGGTCAGTGCCCAGTTCGGATCGGCCCAATACAGTGACAAGCTGACGGAATTGCTTATCGGTGCCGGCAGCCATTACGATCCCTTTACCATCTTTGGTGCCATAAATAGTACCATAGGGTACAATGTTCGGGTGATCCGATCCTATTCTTTCGGGGATGGCCCCTCCCACTAGCCAGTTGGTGGCCTGGTTGGCCAGGGATGCCAGTCCGGCCATGAAAAGCGAGGCTTCAATATGCTGACCTTTGCCTGTTCGTTCGCGGTAAAGCAGGGCAATTAAAATGGCTTCCTTGAGATGGTGGGCGGCCAGCACATCCATCAGGGCCACCGGCATTTTTGTGGGCGGGCCATCCGGCTCGCCATTCATATAGGTAAATCCGCTTTCGGCCTGGATAATCGCATCAAATCCTGCGCGGGGATTGTGCGGGCCATAACCGGTTATGTGGGCATAGATCAGTTTTTCGTTGTATGCCCTGAGGGTTGCGTAGTCTACTTTAAGTTTTTCTGCATCCCCCGGTTTATAGCTTACCAGGATGATGTCGCATTGGGCCGCTAACCGGTAAATAATTTGCAGGCCTTCCTCCTGACAAAGATCGACGGCGAAGGATGTTTTCCCCCAGTTTACAGAGGAAAAATAACCCGAAATATCTGTATCGGAAGGTTCACGCGACAATTTCCATTTGCGGGTCACATCGCCCTCTGTGGTTACATTTTCCACTTTCAGGACGGTGGCTCCCAGTTCTGCGAAGAACATCCCCACGCTGGGCCCTGCCAGCACACTGGCCAGTTCAAGCACTTTCAACCCGGCCAGCGGGGTGTCACGGCTTATGTCTTTTTGGTCACTCATATCATTATCCTGACTTACAATCGATTGAATCGTTGACGGAATCACTTATTCCGCCTTATCATCCTTGGCTGAGGGAAGTTTCTGCGGTTTCCCCTTGCCCACAATATTACCAATAATTATGAAAACAACCGCGGCGCCAATGGCCATATAGGTGTTTTCAATTACCGGAAGGCCAATATTTTTGGCAATGATATTGGCGATCACAGCAACTGTTCCGCCGATGAAGGCCATCCTGACCCCCTCAATGCGTATCCAGCCACGTTTGTAGATGCCCATGATGATCACAATGGCTCCGATCGCCCTGATGCCGTAGCTGATGTACGCGGTGTCCAGTATGGCGCCCGTTCCGTAATAAGCCAGTGGAATGGTTACCAGGTTGATAATAATCACCAGCTGCCTGGCGGTGCGAATCAGGCTTTTGTCTACCGCTGTTTTGTTGATCAGCCCGTGATAGATGTCTTTGGTGGCAATGGTCACCACGGCAAAATTTACCGGTCCTACCGTAGACAGGATGGCTGCCAGAATCCCTGCCAGTGCAATCCCTCCGAGTACGGGATGGATGAACTCCGGGGTGGTCATCAGTGTGGGCAGGACCAGTTTGGGATCGATGGCCCCTGCTTCCCCGATGGCCGGGTCGAACAACGGACCGGCAGCGGTAATGTCATATACCTGCCCGGTTTTGACAACCAGCCCCAGTAGCGCCACCATGATCCCGAAAGGTGCAATGATCAGGGAGGAAAGAATGGCTGCCTTTCTGGCTGTGGCGGCAGTGCGTGCAGCAAATATGGGCTGTATGCTGGCCTGCCCGGCCATACCTCCCAGTACGCCGCCCAATATGAGGCTCCATGCATATCCGAGGCCTCCGCTGAAAGGATTGTACAGGTTCTCAGGTGAACCGTTTTCCACGAGGGTGCTTTGCAGGGCTGCAAAGCCATCGACCTCACTGATTCCAATGAAAGTAGCCACGCCCATCCCGAAAAACATTACGACAACATGGATGATGCCTGTGAGTGCCAGTGCGTGCATGCCCCCAATATATGTGTAACCTGTAATGATGGCCGCCGATATCAGGATAGAACCGATTCTGCTGAATTCAAACATGGCTGCAATGACGCTGGCGCATGTCTGCAACTGAACAAAAGCCAGGGTGATATAGGCCAAAAGGAAGGCAATGGCGGATACGGTTCTTGCTCTGCGCCCAAACAAGTTCTCAAGCATTTCGCTGACCGTATGTACATTATTGTCGCGGTAATGCCTGGCCACAGTGAATCCGATGATGATCATTCCCAGCGCGGTGGAAATATTGTACAGGATGGGTTGCATGGTGCCGGTTTCGAAAGCCTTTTCACTGACTCCGATTGTACTCATCCCTCCGAGCCATTCCGATGCCACCACCACCGCACATGCTATCATGCCAAGGTTGCGGCCGGCCACCAGGTAATCGGCGGCCGAACGACTGGCCACTTTTTTTGTCAGGAATGAGATCAGGGTGATGAAAGCAAAGTAGGCTACGATGATCAGCAGATAGATATTCATTGCAGACTTTTTTGGATTAAAGCCGCAAATTTAATGAAAAGCATCAGATAAGAAAATAAAAAGAGATTCAGCTTTGGAAATAATGAACGCTGCCACCAATTGAGTCATTGGAAGCACCGGTTACGCCTGCAAGGCAATTGATTTCTTTCCTCAGACAACGCAGGCCCAGGAATGCAAAAATCAGGGCCTCCTTGAAGTCGATTGTCTCTTTGTCTGGAATCACCAGTTCTGTAGTGGGAGGAAGGCTTTCCCTCAGGCACTCCATAAAAAAACGATTCCAGGTGCCGCCCCCTGTGGCCAGCAGTTTTGCCGGATTTGTTCCCGGCTGATTGCCGATCTGGGAGGCTGCATGCCGGTAAAAGGTATGCAGCAAGTCGGAAAGAGGAATTTTATATTGCTCCAGCAGCGGCCATATGTGAAGGTTGACCCATTCTTCTCCCAGGCTCTTCGGCCCGTTCTGATGGTAAAATGACAGGTTGTTAAGCCGTTGGAGCAGTTCCGGGTAGATTTTGCCCTCTTTTGCGATGGCACCGTCTGTATCCTGGCTAAGGTATTCGTTGGTTGGGGAGCGTTTTTCCAATTCATGGGTCCGGACTGCTTCACCGGCCCTGGCTGTGACAGGAATACGGCTGTTTTTCACCAGCCGGTTAATCACAAAGTTGAGCGGGCAGATGTCATAAGCAACCCTGCGGCCGTCCCTGGTGTCAAAGGAGATATTGGCAAAACCGCCCAGATTCAGGCAGTACTGATAATCACTGAATAAAACCTGGTCGCCCAAAGGAACCAGCGGAGCTCCCTGTCCGCCAAGTGCCACATCCATGCTTCGGAAATCATTGATCACGGTACACTTTGCAGCAGCAGCCATGGATGGGCCATGGCCCAATTGAAAGGTATATCCCTGGTCCGGGCAATGAAAGACGGTGTGACCGTGGCTGGCCAGAAGGTCTGTATGCCGGATGCCGTGCCGGCGGAAAAAATCATACGCCATTATCCCGGCATATCTGCCATAGCGAACATGCAGGGCATAGAGCTGTCTTCCATTCAAAGCCGGGGCACCGGAAAGGCTTTTTTTCCACTCGTCGGGGTAGGGAACGGTTTCCGCAGCAAGGATCTTATAGCTCCATTGCCCTTCATTCAGAATAAACCGGCAATGCGCCAGATCCATCCCATCCAGCGAAGTGCCCGACATCATCCCGGTTACCAGATATTCCATCATTATAAATATTCCAGGAGTTTTTCCATCCGTATGCCCCGGCTCCCTTTTACCAGTACGTTATATCCCCGGATGGGATTTTTCCGCAGCCATTCAACTGCATCACTTACATGGTTGAAAACCAGGGTGTTTTCTTCTGCCTCGCAGGTGGCGGCAAAATGCTTCCCCACGAAAACCTGCAGCGGAATCTGCATTTGTTTCACTCTGTCCATAACCCTGCGGTGGGCTTCTTTTGCAACCGGTCCCAATTCAAGCATATCGCCCAGAAAAACGGCCCCGGGACGGTCGTTAAACAGCGCTAAGTTATTCAGGGCTGCGTCCATGCTGCTTGGGTTGGCATTGTATGCATCCATCAGCACGGTGTTCCGGCTGGTTTGAATGATCTGTGACCGGTGGTTCTCCGGTGCATAATCTCCGATGGCCCGGATGATTTTCTCCGGTTCAACGCCGAAATACAATCCGACTGTGATACCGGCCAATATGTTTTCGAAATTATAGGTTCCGGTCAGGCTGCTTTTTACCTCTCCCTGGATCCCTTGCTTTGCCGCTCCGAAATTTTCGTTTACCCTGAAGTGTATATGCAGTGCCGGGGATGAACGGATAATTTTCCCGCTGCAGTGGTTGTCCCCTGCCATCCCGTAGTGAATGGTTTGCATATCCCGGGTCATTTCTTTCAGCCTGGGGTCATCGTGGTTTACAAACAGGGTGCCATTGTTTTTGTCAAGGTAGGCGTAAAGTTCATTTTTGGCTTTGGCCACCGCCTCTACAGAACCAAAGCCTTCCAAATGTGCCTGGCCGATATTGGTGATCAGCCCGTGTGTGGGCATCGCGATTTCACATAGTTCGGCAATTTCTCCCGAATGATTGGCTCCCATTTCGACGATGGCGCAATCTGCTTCAGGGGGAAAGGAAAGTAAGCTTAGTGGCACACCAATATGGTTATTCAGATTCCCTTTTGTGGCGGCTGAATAAAAACGTGTGGACAGAATGGCCTGCAACAACTCTTTGGTGGTTGTTTTGCCATTGCTGCCGGTGATTCCGATAAGGGGAATGTCCATTCGGCGTCTGCGGGCCTTGCCAAGGAGTTGCAGTGTCAGTAGCGTATCCTCCACCAACAGGCATTTTTCTCCCGTCTTGTAACCGGGATTGTCTATGACCGCCAGACTGCATCCTGACTGAAGGGATTGTTCAGCAAAGCGGTTACCGTCAAAATTTTCCCCCTTTAGTGCAAAAAAAATGTGGCCCGCCTTTGCCTTACGGCTGTCGGTGCAAATGCGATGGCCTTTATCCACAAGTTCAAGCAGGTGGCTGATAATCCCGTCTTCCATGGCCGGTAGGGTAATTCAATTAAAAAAACCCCATTTACCGTGGCAAACGGGGTTGAATATCATGAAATGTGTAATAATTATCTCCCGGGGTCTCCGCCGATTTTATCCATTGCACAACGGAACCCGATGTCGTTGGTAGCTGCGTTCTGATCCATATAGCGCCTGGTTCCCGGAGATATCCAGTAAATCCGGTCTCTCCAGCTGCCTCCTTTGTACACCCTGGAGGAATCACTGATAAGGGTTGATCCGGGCGGGTAAACGTCCTGATCTTCCGAAACGGCAGAGATCCGGTCTCCGTCCCTGTAACTGATGTTGTCTGCCTGCCGGTAATTCCACCGGGTATCGTCGACCTCTTCCGGTTCCCTTGTCACGCGTCCCCTGTCGTCCAGCATTATGTTTCCATCTTCATCCCTGACTACAGTTTCAAAAATATTTCCGCGGAAAGGTCTGAAGTCGGCCACTGTTTCGTGTGACAGTGGGCGGTAAACATCCTTTACCCATTCATTGACATTTCCTGCCATATTGTAGAGACCGAAGTCGTTTGGTTCAAAAGAATGTACCGGCATGGTGATGTCTCCACCCGGGTTCGGATAACCGGCCAGACCTGAAAGGTCTCCCGGTCCCCGCTGGAAATTGGCCCTGAAGTCTCCCCTGTTTCTCCGCTCGGGGCTTCTTACATGCCTGCCCTCCCAGGGGTACATGCGCCGGTTGGCGATTCTTTCATCTTCGGTGGCACCGATCAGCCCCAAAGCAGCATACTCCCATTCAGCTTCGGTGGGCAGGCGGTACCTGGGCAGCAATAGTCCGTCTTCCCAGCGTACGCGGCGTTCGCCGTCTCCCCTGGGATCCAGGTCACGCATCCCTTCACGGACCAGTCCCTCATATTGTCCTGCAAGATAGGCCTCTGTGTTAAAGTGGTTGGCACCTTCCTGTTCATCCAGATTCCAGTCCAGAATTCCTTCCCGAACCAGGATCCATTCGTTGACCCGGTCGGTGCGCCATGAGGCGTATTCGGCGGCCTGAACCCAGCTTACCCCAACCACCGGATAATCGCTGTAGGCCGGATGACGGAGGTAGTTTTCCACGTAAGGCTCATTGTAGGCCAGGGGATCCCTCCATACAAGGGTATCAGGCAGTGCGTTCCTGTAAACTTCCGGGTGTGTTTCTCCGAAAATACGGTTCAGCCAGTGCAGGTATTCGACGTAATCCAGGTTGGTGATCTCGGTTTCATCCATGTAAAAGGAAGCTACCGTTACCCGGCGGGGAATGTTGTTCCAGTCGGACATGACATCTTCTCCCGTGCGGCCCATCACAAAGGTGCCGCCTTCAATATACACAAGCCCCGGCCCGGTTTCCTGTTCCTGGTGGGGACTTACTTCAAACCCGCCTGTTTCCGGGTCGTTGTAAGCCCAGCCGGTGGTTCTGCTGGAGGTGTCACCTGGGAAAAGACCACATGAAGAAAGCAATGCTACAGATGCCAGAAGCGTGAGAGCTACCGGGAGCCTGTTTTTGAGAGTCCTTGTCATATGCATATTCATTTATCTAAAATATTGCGCGTACAAAAATAACTAAAAAGTTGGAGAGTTTAGTATGCGACGTCCGATATTTCTTTGATCGCAGTTAAACTGTATGGCGATACTTATCTCATGTACAGCGTCCATTATATCGGCGTAAGCAGAAAAAGAATGGTCATAACTGTAGCCGATGCGGTAATTTTCCAGNTTGATGCCAAGCAGGAAAATCAGGTTGTTATTGCTTTCCAGGGGGGTATTGATCCACTGCCGGTACCACATGCCTGCCATCAANGGCTCAGCGCCTGCGTACAGGCCGAAGCTCATATGCGTATGCACTCCCTGATCCTGAAAAATAACATTCGGGGAGAAGAAATAGTTTCGGGTGCTTCTGTGTATGCTTCCCATATCCGGCTCCAGGTACATACCGGCATGTGCCGTGTATTTGATGCCGAGTCGTGAAGCGGCGTCATTGTACAGGCTCATGTTTGGCCGGTTGATGTGGTGTGCGGCAACTCCACCGTAGAATTTTTCATTGAAAGCCAGTATTCCGGAGGCAAAATCAACCCCGTGTGTCCAGTTGTTCTCCGGGGAAGGTTCATTGGGATCCGCAAATTCCAGTCTGCCCCAGTTGACATCATTGCGTATGTAGCCGGCCTGCAGACCGAAATGGATGCTGAGTTCACGACCGGCCTGCAGGTGATAGGCATATGCCCCGCTGATGCTGTTGCGCGTATAATAATCAAAGGGGTTGTCGGTGGTTGCTGAAAGTGCCACTCCGCCACTGAGGGCTTCAATGAAGGTGTCATAAGACAAAAAAGCGGTGGGAAAAGTTTCAGATCCGTATTGCCTGTGTTGGTAATTGATGCCTATGCGGGAGCAGGAAGCTGAACCGGCAAATGCAGGATTCAGGTAAACAGGAGCGGCAAAGAACTGTGAGAAAACCGGATCCTGGCCACGGGCCTGGTTTACGGGTGCCCACAGAAAAATCATTATAAGAAAGAGGAAGCCGGAAAGAGTTCCCTTCATTTGTAGTTTGATTATTGCGATGCCCTGATACAACGACAAAGGATCAGAAACAAGTATGCATTCAGGCTTGTTTTTGCTAATTTTGTGTCAGCTTCATGAAATACATCTGAAAGTGTTTACGCCAAATGTGAACAAAGGGTTGCATCCTGATTGGTTGTGTTTATACCCCGGGTAAAATATCATCCCCGCTTTCACGTTTTTTTTATGAACTGAGCTCATTAATTTTCAACTGCCTGATGAATCTTTACAAGGTGTTTTTTATAGTGATTACAGCCTGGGCGACCGGCGTGTTGCCTGCCGGCAGTATCGCTTCAGAACTGTCAGTCAGCCATCATTTGTCATGGCAACCTGTGCAGGTATTTCCGGCTAACGAGGCAGCCCACATGGAGGTTCTCTATTTCGACGGTGCTGTTTTTTCCGATACCGTGCCTGAAATCCCGGTTTTCAGTCACCGGGTACGCGCTGAGGTCCCATTTTTTGTTCATCATTTTGAACTTCAAAATAAGACGTATACTGCCGTCAGCCAATATGAGGATGAGATCCTGCGTAAAGCCGGTTTCAGGCAGGACAGCATCCGTTTGCAGCCGGGGCAGTTAAGTACACGAAAGCAGCGGTTCAGTACATTGCAGTTTTACCCCTTTCGTTACGATGCGGCCGATGACAGCTATGAAAAGTTATTGTCTTTTACGCTGACCTATAGTCAGCAATATGACTCCGAGATTAAAGGGGGATATTCCGGATCGTACACAGACGAATCTGTGCTGAATAATGGCAGCTGGTACCGTGTGTGTGTGGATGAAACCGGAATATTCAAACTGGGTTATGAAGACCTGGAGCAACTCGGGATCAACCCGTCTTCTGTTCAGAAAGAACATATTCGTTTATTCGGTAACGGTTCAGGCATGCTCCCGGAAGCAAATCACGTATCTGTGGCAGACGACCTGAAAGAAAATGCCATTTATGTATCCGGTGACGCCACGGGTACCTTCGGCCCTGATGACTATATTCTTTTTTACGGACGATCACCCGACAGCTGGGAGTGGGATGATGAGGAGGAGCTGTTCCGCCACGAGAAAAATCTTTACACTGAAAAAAGCTGCTATTTTATCACTGTTGATAACGGTCCGGGTAAGCGCATTGAATCACAGCCCGCAACAGAGACCACGGCAACCCATACCATCCGTAGTTTTCATGATTATGCCCTGCACCATGAGGAGTCGGAAAATATCATCGGCAGCGGTCGGGTCTGGTACGGAGAAAGTTTTAACTCTTCGGCCCCGAAGCACTTTTCATTTGACCTTCCCTCACAAAAGCCCGGGGCAGAAGTTGTGGTGGAGGCTGAGGTGGCTGCACGGGCTTCTGTACCGTCCCATTTTACCATTTCGGCCGGAGGAGAAGAAACGCAAATACAGGTAGCTTCTATCAATCCGGCCGATTATAATGGCTTTCAGGCCCGCTCTTCAGAAGGTGTACTTCGTTTTTCTCCTGATGCCTCAGGGGAGGTGTCTGTCAGGCTGGCGTACAGCCGGCCGGCTACCGGTACCCGCGGTTGGCTTCGATACCTGCGGATCAATGCATCCAGAAACCTTGTTTTCAGCGGACCCCAGATGGCCTTCCGGCACACCCGTCAACTGGGCCCGGGGCATATTTTCGAATACGTCCTGGAGAATGCCGGAGCTGGTGTTACTGTGTGGGATGTCAGTGACAGGTTCCGGATCCGGAAACAGGATGTCACCCTCAACGGCAGTGAGTTGCGGTTCCGGCTCCCGGGTGATAGCTTACGCGAGATGATCGCTTTCAATGGCAACTCATTCCTTGAGCCCTCTCTGAAGGGTCAGGTGCCCAATCAAAACCTGCACGGGATGGAATCTCATGATATGTTTATTGTTGTTGCCCCGGAGATGCTTGATCAGGCTGAGCGCCTGGCTTCCTTCCGGCGCGAAAACGACGGACTTTCTGTGGGTGTGGTTACTACGCAACAGGTGTATAATGAATTTTCGTCAGGAGCGGCCGACGTTTCTGCCATCCGCAACTTTATGAAAATGTTCTATGACCGGGCGGCAATGCCTGCAGAACTGCCAAAATATCTTTTGCTTTTCGGAAATGGCACGGTGGACAATAAGGATCTTCTGGGATACGGGGGCAACCTGATCCCGACCTACCAGAGTGAAGCTTCCCTGGCCCATCGTAACTCCTACATGACCGATGATTATTTCGGATTGCTGGCAGACCACGAAGGAGAGGGAGCGGAAGGGGTGCTTGATATCGGCATAGGGAGGCTCCCTGTCCGCACCCCGGAGGAAGCAGAGGTGATGGTGGATAAAATTCTTCGATACGAGCAACGTGTGCCCGGGATGGCACCTGATGCCAGGAGCCTCGATTATACGGGGGTAATATCGAATTATGCCGATTGGCGGAATACCATGGTGTTTGTAGCAGACGACGGGGATATTAATACCCATTTTAACCATGCCGAATTGTTGTCCGATATTGTCCGGAACAATCATCCGTCTTACAATGTGGATAAGATTTACCTGGATGCTTATCAGCTTGAAACTACTTCAGGAGGGGCCCGTTATCCTGAAGTGAACAGGGCCATCAATGAAAGAGTGAACAAAGGGGCATTGATGATCAATTATATCGGGCACGGAGGGGTGCGCGGACTGGCTCAGCAAAGGGTGCTCACCTTTGACGATATTTCCACCTGGAACAATAAATACAACATGCCGGTGTTCATGACGGCTACCTGCAATTTCAGCAGTTTTGACCAGCCTGATCCGGAAGATCTTTCAGCCGGCGTGCGCATCGTGCTAAAGCCAGAAGGAGGTTCAGCGGCCCTGTATACCACCACCCGCCTGGCCTGGTCAGGATCAAACCTGGTCCTGAACCGTAATTTTACGGAGCACATCTTTGAAAGAAATGATGCCGGGGAACACCATCGCCTGGGTGACCTGATAAGGATTGCCAAACGGGAGAGCAGCGGTGGTTCAACACCCATGCAGCTGAGGAATTTTGTTTTGCTGGGAGATCCCTCCATGCAGATGGCCTATCCTGAGTACCGGGTGGTGACTGAACAAATGCCGGATACCATTCGTGCCTTCCAGGAAGTGGAGGTCAGCGGGTATGTGGCAGACGGTTCGGGAAACAAACTGGCAGGCTATAACGGGGTATTGTTTCCGACAGTGTATGACAAAAAAAACGCTTACCAGACCCTGGGTAACAATCCCGGAAGTATGGAGGCTGAATTCAATGTGCGCAATGCCATTCTTTACAGGGGGATGGCCAGTGTAAAAGACGGGGATTTTTCTTTCCGGTTTGTGGTTCCCAAAGACATTGCCTATGATTACGGGCAGGGTAAGATCAGTTATTACCTGGATGACGGCAATACGGATGGAAATGGGTATTACCGCGATTTTACCATAGGAGGAACCCTGGATTCATTTCAGCCCGATTATGACGGGCCGGAGATCAGTCTTTTTATGAACGATACCAACTTCGTGTCGGGTGACCATACGAATGAGAATCCCATACTGCTCGCTTTTTTATCTGATGAAAGCGGAATCAATGTAACCGGAAGGGTGGGGCACGACATCGTGGCTTTCCTGAACGATAACCGGTCCGAACCCATACGGCTCAACAGCTATTATGAGGCAGATACGGATACTTACCAGAGCGGGCAGGTGGTTTATCCGTTTTACGGGCTGGAAGATGGTCGCCACAGTCTGACGCTCAGGGCGTGGGATGTGCATAATAACCCCGCCACGGCGACCATCGAATTTGTGGTGGGTTCTGCCGGAAGGCTTACCCTGAATGACCTGATGAATTATCCGAATCCTTTTTCCACGGAAACCTGGTTTACCTTTAATCACAACCAGGCTTTCAGTGAGCTGGATGTGCAAATTGATATTTTTGACCTGCAAGGACAGTTGGTTGACCGGATAATCCGTACGGTCAGTTCACCCGGATTCAGGATTGAGCCGATCAGGTGGGATGGTGTAAGCAATGACGGCCGTCCCCTGGCCAATGGGTTGTATTTATATCGGTTGACGCTGGAAAGTCCGGATGGCCAGCGGGCAGTTCAAACGGAAAAATTATTGCTGCTCAGGCAATAGCGGGCAGGTAGAAAATAATTCAGGAAAGGCAGGCAATATGCTTTTTTTTTAATCGTTATATTTGCACTTTTGCTAACCGGGGGGATACCTGAGGATATGGCCGGCTCCGCGGTGTAATTTACAGCCAGATTTGTTTATCAAAAATCGAGAATCAATGAAATCTTTTTTCACTGCTACTGTTGCCTTGTGTGTGATCCTGATAGCTGCCCAAACCGCTACTGCCCAGGATTATCGTGAAGTGCTGGGTCAGCGGGTGAATACAATCACCACCGCCGTCCCTTTTCTGATGATCGCCCCGGACGCCCGTGCCGGTGCGATGGGAGATGCTGGTGTGTCTTCTGCCCCCGACATCAACTCCATGCACTGGAATCCGGCCAAATATGCGTTTATGGAACAGGACTTCGGGTTGGCGATGAACTACACGCCCTGGTTGCGTTCGCTGGTCCCGGACATCAACCTTTCCTACCTTACCGGGTATCGCAGACTGGATGACCTGCAGACCATTGCGTTTTCCATGAAATATTTCACCCTCGGGGATATCAATTATACCGATCAACTGGGAAACTCCCTGGGCACGTTCAGACCCAATGAATTTTCACTGGATGCGGCATATATCCGTCAGCTGGGGCAACATCTCAGCGGTGCGGTAGCCGCCCGTTTTATCTATAGTGACCTGACCCAGGGGCAGGATGCAGCCGGAATGGAAACACAGGCAGGCATTTCTTATGCGGCTGATGTGGCGGTGTATTACCAGCGTCCCCTGGAGTGGAATACCCCGACGCAGTTCGCGGCCGGAGTGAACATTTCCAACATGGGCAACAAGATCACTTATACCGATGAGGTGAATGCGGACTTTATCCCCATCAACCTTCGCTTTGGACCTTCCCTTACCTTTGAGCTTGATGACTATAATACCCTTGCATTTATGGTAGACTTCAATAAGCTGTTGGTCCCCACACCCCCTGTTTATGAGCGTGATGAAAACGGGCAGGTTATGTTTGACGATAACGATGACCCGATCATTGCCGAGGGGAGAGACCCCAATCGTTCTGTGGTGGCAGGTATGCTGGGATCATTCAGCGATGCCCCGGGGGGGGTCAGTGAGGAATTGCAGGAATTTACCATTTCGGCCGGGGCAGAGTACTGGTATGACGAGCAGTTTGCCATTCGCGCCGGATATTTCCATGAACATGAAAACAAGGGAAACAGGAAGTATTTTACCGTCGGACTGGGTTTGAAGTATAACGTATTCGGGCTTGATTTTGCCTATGTGATTCCCGTTGCCCAGCGTAGCCCATTGGAAAACGTATTGCGTTTCTCCCTGTCGTTTGACTTTGATGCCCTGCGGGCTGAAAGATAATCCCTGATATGCGTGTCGGCTTTGGATATGATGTGCACCGGCTTGATGGCAACCGGCCATTTGTGATCGGAGGGGTGTTGATCCCTTATGATAAAGGCGCTGTGGGTCACTCCGATGCCGATGTGCTGATTCATGCCATTATGGATGCCTTGCTGGGTGCCGCGGCCCTTGGGGATATCGGTCAGCATTTTCCGGATACCGATCCCCGTTATAAAGATGCCGACAGTAAATGGTTACTGGAAAAGGTTATGCTGCTGCTTCATCAACGGGGTATGATAATCGGTAATATTGATTCCACCGTTTGCCTGCAGCAACCGAAGATCTCCCCATATATTCCTGAAATGAAACGGGTATTGTGCGAATTGATGCAGCTTAACCCGGATCAGCTTTCGGTTAAAGCCACTACAACTGAAAAACTGGGGTTTGTTGGTCGCGAAGAGGGCGTTGCCGCTCAGGCTGTTGTCCTCGTCAGATCGTCCGGATAGGGTCAGCGCCTCAGCTGGAAACTTTCCCCCAGGTATAATTTCCTTACCTCCGGGTCTTCCGCCAGTTCGTCGGAGGTGCCGGCTTTCAGAATGGAGCCTTCAAAGAGCAGGTAGGCCCTGTCGGTAATTGACAGGGTTTCATGTACATTATGATCTGTGATCAATACTCCGATATTCCTTTCTTTGAGCTGCGAAACGATTCCCTGGATATCTTCAACGGCAATGGGGTCAACTCCTGCAAAGGGCTCATCCAGCAAAATAAATTTGGGATCCACGGCCAGTGACCTGGCAATTTCTGTTCGCCTCCTTTCTCCGCCAGAAAGTGTAATGCCCTTACTTTTCCTGATATATTGCAATCCGAATTCATCCAGCAGGCTTTCAAGCTTTTCCTTTTGTTCTTCTTTACTTTTGTCAGTAAATTCCAGTACGGCTTTTATATTATCCTCCACGCTGAGGCTGCGAAACACACTGGCTTCCTGTGCCANGTA
>SL_3KL_010_SEDDRAFT_10000261_pt1 | contig 40012 bp, 30 predicted proteins | sample SodLakKL_010_SED_2_FD_10381 | JGI IMG/M metagenome (IMG submission 10381) | reverse complement strand
CAGTGGGGAGCATCTGGGAAGTATCTTCCGTTACCAGAATAAACAATGTATTGGGATACGGCTCCTCGAGAATTTTTAGCAACTTGTTTGCAGCGGTTAAGTTCATTTTCTCAGGTCTCCATACTATCATCACCTTATAATCGGATTCAAACGTTTTCAATGAGAGTTTTTGTACAATCTCGAGGCTTTCATTTTTGTTTATCGCCCCCTGTTTGTTCTCCACTCCCAGCTTTTCGTACCATTGATATGGTTTTAGATAGGGGCTCTCCAGAAAAATTTCACGCCACAGTGAAATAAAGTCATCGCTTACTGGTTCTTTGTCCATACCTTTTGTTTTTGCTACAGGCAAAACAAAATGAAGGTCGGGATGTTCCAGCTTGCCATATTTCCTGCATGAGCTGCATTTACCACAAGAATCACTTTCCCCCCTTTCTTCGCAACTTATATACATCGCATATGCAACAGCCAGGGCAAGGCTGCCAAAACCTTCATCACCGAGAAACAGCTGAGCATGACTTATTCTCTGATCTCTTACAGTCTGAATGAGTTTACTCTTGATCTCTCCCTGTCCTATAATATTGGTGAAAAGCATTAAGAAATTTATTGTTGAGGAAAAATACAGAAAATACAATGGAAACAACAAAGGTAATTAAAAAAATTGTTTATAGTTTTGTGTTGAAAACACTTCTCAAACAAAATATTTTGCCAATCCGCTCTTAACCAGATCAGTTATGCTGAATGTTTTGAAAACCGGTGTCGGGGGTTCATTTTTTTATTATATCTTGTATAAAAAACTATTTTCATTGTAAATAGCTTCTGTGAAAATGAGACATATTGACAGTTACAATTTTTCGGGGAAACGGGCTCTGATAAGAGTTGATTTTAACGTCCCTTTAAACGAAAATTTTGAAATTACAGACGACAACCGTATAAGGGCTGCAATACCCACAATAAAAAAAATTACCGATTCAGGCGGTTCTGCTGTTATAATGTCCCATCTTGGACGTCCTGACGGATCTTATGAAGAAAAATACTCACTCAGGTATATAGTTTCTCATCTGTCAAAGCTGACAGGCAAAGAAGTTAAATTTGCAACTGACTGCATCGGGGATGAAACCGTTAAAATGGCCAACCAACTCCTGCCGGGCGAAATAATGCTGCTTGAGAACCTTCGCTTTTACAAGGCCGAAACAAAAGGCGACAGGGATTTTGCTAAAAAACTTGCTGAACTTGCTGATGTTTATGTGAACGATGCTTTTGGAACAGCGCACAGGGCTCATGCATCAACTGCCAGAGTTTCAGAATTATTCGCAGAGGAAAAAATGTTCGGTTACCTTATGGAAAAGGAGCTTGAAAGCATGGAAAAAGTTCTGAACAAAGCGGAGAAACCTTTTACAACAATTATGGGCGGGGCTAAGGTATCAGAGAAAATACTTATCATTGAAAACCTCCTCAACCAGGTTGATAATCTGATAATTGGCGGCGGACTTGCCTATACTTTCATAAAAGCAAGTGGGGGCAAAACAGGTTCATCCTCAGTTGAAGAAGACAGGATTGAAATAGCAAAAAAACTTGTTTCCATTGCAAAAGAGAAGGGGGTAAACCTGGTTCTGCCGGTCGATAATGTTGTAGCTGACAAGCTTTCCAATGACAGCAAAACAAAAGAGGTCCCCATTGATGAAATCCCCGATGGATGGATGGGACTTGACATTGGAGCCAAAACCATTGAGAAGTTCACATCAATAATAAAAAGTTCAAAAACAATCCTGTGGAACGGCCCGCTTGGTGTTTTTGAAATAGAAAAGTTTGAGAATGGTACTAAAAGCATCGCCAATGCAATATCAGAAGCCACATCAAACGGGGCTTTCTCACTTATTGGAGGAGGGGATTCAGTTGGTGCCATAAAAAAATACAAACTTGAAAACAAAGTGAGTTTTGTTTCAACCGGTGGCGGAGCAATGCTTGAATATATGGAGGGGAAAATACTTCCCGGAATAGAAGCAATAAGGGGAAGCGAATAAGGCCGGTTTAATTTTCCTCCTTCTCTGTCAGTTTTTTTAGTCTTTCTATCTGCCTGCGCTTGTTTACTTCACGAAGCTTCCTGGCTGTTTCGGTATAATACTGGTGTTTTCTGATAAACTTGATCTGGAGCCTGTTCCACTCATCTATTGAACCAACCATATTTCTCTCTTTCAGTTCGTTGTACAGCAAGTTTGAAACCGGCACGAAGTCGCTTCTTCCAAGGTAATCGAGATCAGAATCACAGATTATCTCCTCGAGTAGATTTTTTGGCTCCGGGGGCATCTTTGTAGCCATAATGAGCTCTTCAATAGTATCAAGCTCATCGTTGGTATAATCGTATTTTTTAAGAACCCTGCGGGCAAACCTCACGCCGGCTTCCTCGTGCCCGTCGTAAGACTCTATATGGCCGGCATCATGAAACAGTGCTGCAGTTTTCAGAAGCAGAACCTCTTTTTCCGTCACACCCTCCGCCCAGCCTATCAGCTCAACTTCTGTTATTACATCTATTGTATGTTTTATATTGTGATAATAAAGGCCGCCGGGCAGCTCCCTCTCCATTTTATCAAGAACCGCTTCCTGTATATCTGTGAACTGTATCAGCCGAAGCCTTGTGTAAAAATTACTCCCTGGAAGCAAACCTCCCCCGTTTTCTGAAATATCCGGTCTGATACCTGTTACATAATACATTGTAAGATCACTGGTATACTTTACCGGCATCCTGCCATTAAAATCGCATGTAAAAAACTCCTTTACAAGTTCGAATGTATTTACAGAAATTGTAAGCTTTCCCTTGCTGCATGCAGCTCCTAATCTGCTGGCCACATTAACGGTATCGCCTTTTATTTCACTGATGTTTTTGTTCCTTCCGGACAATACTGCTGAAACAAGTCCGGTATGAATCCCGATACGTAGCTCCCATATATTGAACCTGTTATTATCTGCCTTCAAAATTTCAAGATGCCCTGACATTTCATATGCAGCAAGAACAACCTCTACCGGATTTGTACTGTTCTTTTCAGGGATACCCCCTGCATACATAAATGTGTCTCCGATAGTTTTAACTTTTCTCATGTTGTATTTCCTGGCAATGATATCAAATTCACGCATCAATCCGTCAAGATCATCCATATAACCCAGGGAAGGTGTTTCACCAGATATTTTTGAAAACCCTTTGATTTCGGCATAAAGAACAGTTGCCATCCGGAATTTGAGAACTGACAATCCCTGTTCAACGATTTCCTTTTGGGCCGGTTTTTCAATAGCCTCTATTGTTCTTTCATACTCTTCGATCTTTTTGAAAAGCTCTTCATTCTCTTTGGCCAGCTCCTGTATCCTTCCGGCAAGCACCTTGTTGTGTTTTGCAAGTGCAGATATCCTCCTGGCCAGCTCCTTATCACCGCTTCTTTGAATTTCCTTCTTGTTCAACTGAATCTCCTTTTTATTTAAATTACACTTTACATTACATGAAAAAAGGCAAATGGTTTCATAAATGGGTCACTTTTTCCCTTTATCTTTAAAAAGCAGCAATGGCAAAACAATAAATAGGTTTATATTAGCATTGATAAGAAAGAGGCAAACAAATTTGAGATTTGTGCCCAAAAATAGTCTGTTTTTGTCTTTAAACCGGAATGAAAGAAAGGAATGAAATAGTAAAGAATATTTTTTCAGTTACGACGGGTGAAGAATTTTCTCATCTGGCAATGGATATTTTTTTCTACCAGGCAAGACAAAACAGCATTTACAGGAGCTATATCAATAATCTGGGTAAATCGCCGGACATGATCAAAGAACCCGGCGAAATACCGTTCCTCCCTGCCTCCTTTTTCAAAACACACCAGGTGAAAAGCGGCTGCTTCCAGTCAGATGCTGTATTTAACACCAGCGGCACAACCGGTAACCACCCGGGCAGGCACTATATAAGAAGTCTCACGCTATACGAGGAAAGCCTGCGGAAAGGCTTTGAATATTTTTACGGGGATATAACGGATTATTGTGTTATTGCCCTGATTCCTGAGAGTTCTGGTAGCCTGAACTCTTCACTGTTCTATATGGCAACAAAACTGATAAAATGGAGCGGTAACAGGCTTAGCGGATTTTACCGGGACAGCATGAACAGGATTGCAGACACAATTCAAAGGCTGAAAGGGAAAAAGGAAAAAGCTTTGATATTCGGAGTAAGCTATGCAATTCTTGACTATGCGGAGAAATTTAGTTGTCCCTCTGAAAATTTAATAGTTATTGAAACCGGCGGAATGAAAGGGCGGAGAAAAGAGCTCACAAGGGAAGATCTTCATAACAAAATTGGAGAAAAACTTAAAATTGACAATGTTCACTCAGAATACGGAATGACCGAGTTAATGTCACAGGCATATTCAAAAAACGGGGGACGTTTTTACAGCCCCCCGTGGATGAGAATCGTTATACGTGATATGTATGACCCATTTGAATATCTGCCTGCAGGAAAAAGCGGTGCCATCAATATAATAGATCTTGCAAATATCGACTCATGTTCATTCATTGAAACTTCCGATCTTGGAAAAACCAATGATGATGGCACTTTTGAGGTGCTGGGACGTTTTGACCACAGCGATCTGAGAGGCTGCAGTCTCCTGATGGAATAACTTTACCTCCGGGCGGTATTTCACGCAAGGAATCCCCCTTGCCTCAATTATGAATATTTTCCTACAATCCCAGCTTTGTTCTGATTGCCGGAGGAATTGCATCTTTATGAACCATTACTGCAATGGTTTTCTTCTTTACATACGGTTCAGACATATAGAGAAACCCGTCATAATCATTTGTTTCCCCGTATGAGTTCTTTGTCAGATAATAGAGTGTCCCGTTCTGATCTCTTGCGGTACCGGTAATATGCATCAGGTGATCGTCAGTTGTTGAAAAGTTATCGAATGATGCCTGACGGCTTTCCTGCGTCACACTTTTTTCCGGCTGGGGTGATCTGAAAAGCTCCCTTCTTTCCTCTTCGGAACGCTCTTCCCATGTCTTCTCCGGCACCAGTGCAAGTCCGTTTGAATGAGAAAAAGCGCGTTCGCTGACATCGCCATCCCATGCAATTGTATATCCGTTTGCAAGGGCGTAGTTAATAACATCCATCATTTCATTCAGCGGCAGGTTATAGTAAAGTTCGTGAGCCCAGTTATCGGGTACCTCAAGTACAAACTTCTCATAAAAGGGCTTGTGTGAGAAAGATGTTATTTCAACATATTCGGATGGTTCAAAGTCCATTTCAGTCATGAAGCTTTTGGGTGTGTAGGTTTGTCCGTTATATGTGAATTGTTCCGGCACCTCTCCAAGATAAACGTCAAGTATTGAGTTATATGCTTCCATCCATACAGGAGTGAGAACACCGCCTCTCCTGCTCAGAACTCCGTCAATGAAAGCAACAAGAACAGCAGCAAGCTCACCGTGATTGTGTATATCAGTCCCATACTCCAGACCACGGTACACCACGTCCGGCACAAAGCCATACTCTTCAGCAACTTTCATAACATCATGCGACAAGCTGCCCTGCCAGAAATTGATATTCCCGTGGAACCTCACATACCTGTCGGCTTTTTCAGGATAAACATATCTTACAAAGAACATCTCGGAAAGGTCGTGTTCACCTTTGCCCATTCTTATCAACTCCGACTCAATAAACGAAACTGTTGCAAAGCTCCAGCAGGTTCCTGTTCTCGCCTGGTTCTTTGCAGGCAAAACAGGCAATTCTATCTGCCTTTCAAAAATATATCCTGTTTCCTGGTTTGCCGCAGCACTCTCAGGTTCACCTGCAAATGCTGGCATAACTACAAGCAGTCCTATCAATGCTACAATTAAATACTTTTTGTTTTCCATAGGTTCAGTTTTTGTTTTGTTGATCATTTCAAATATATATTACATTTTTTAAATGACACTCATACGCATAAAAAAACCCTCACTCCGCTTAACGGAGGAGGGGGTAAAACGCGTTCTCCGTAAGTTCAACATTGTGTTCGTTTTCTGATATAACAACGGTAACAATATCAAACCTCACTTCCAAATCTGTTTTATTCTTTCTTATGTATGCATTTGCGGCTCTTATGAGAAATCCCTGTTTTTTCAGGTTAACCGACTCAAGGGGGGATTCAATATAGTTTTTATGACGCGTTTTCACCTCGACTATTACGAGATATCCGTCTTTCTCTGCTATCAGGTCAATCTCATAACGTCCGCTTCTCCAGTTTCTTCGAATAATACGGTAACCCCTGCCGGCAAGAAATTGTTCGGCAATATTTTCACCTTTCCTGCCGGTCAGGTTATGTTCTCCCATTCTTAATAACGGTAATGATCGGGTTTGTAAGGTCCGTTAACCGGAACACCTATATATTCGGCCTGTTCCGGGGTAAGTTCTGTCAGTTTAACCCCAATTTTTTCAAGGTGAAGCCTTGCAACCTCTTCGTCAAGATGCTTGGGCAGAACGTAAACATCCAGCTCATGATCTTTCTTCCAGAGCTCTATCTGGGCAAGCACCTGGTTTGTAAAGGAATTACTCATTACAAAAGAGGGGTGCCCTGTTGCACAACCCAGGTTTACAAGCCTTCCTTCAGCAAGCAATATTATTGAATTGCCTTCAGGAAATACGAACTGGTCAACCTGCGGCTTTATATTGATCTTTTTTATCCCCGGGTGTTTCTCAAGCTTCTCAACCTGGATCTCGTTGTCAAAATGACCAATGTTGCAAACAATTGCATGGTCTTTCATCTGCTTCATATGGTCAACGGTTATAACATCCTTGTTACCCGTTGCAGTAACAAAAATATCACCTTCTTCCAGGGCTTCCTCTATGGGTTTAACCTCGAACCCTTCCATTGCCGCCTGCAGTGCACATATCGGATCAATTTCTGTAACTATTACACGGGAACCATATGCTCTTACTGAGCGAGCGGAACCTTTTCCAACATCCCCGAAGCCAAGAACTACTGAAACCTTGCCTCCAAGCATAATATCTGTGGCACGCTTTATACCGTCAGCAAGAGATTCCCTGCATCCGTAAAGGTTATCAAACTTCGATTTGGTAACCGAATCATTAACGTTAATTGCCGGGAAAAGCAGGTCTCCGCTCTTCACCATCTGATATAGGCGGTTAACCCCGGTAGTCGTTTCTTCAGATACTCCCTTTATCTCCTTTACCATACGGTGCCATTTTCCGTTGTCAACTTCCAGGTATTGCTTCAGAATCCTCAGAACTTCCGCCTCTTCAATGCTTCCTGCTTCAACATCAAGCACTGAAGGGTCGTTTTCAGCCTGATAACCTTTGTGAAGCAGTAATGTCGCATCCCCACCGTCATCAACTATCAATGTCGGCCCCTTCCCGTCAGGGAACGAGAGCGCCTGTGCAATACACCACCAGTATTCCCTTAAGGTTTCGCCTTTCCAGGCAAATACAGGAACTCCTTTTTTGGCTATTGCAGCAGCAGCATGATCCTGTGTTGAAAATATGTTACAGCTTGCCCACCGGACATCTGCGCCAAGGTCTATAAGGGTCTCGATCAGTACAGCCGTTTGTATGGTCATATGAAGCGACCCTGTAATCCGGGCGCCTTTGAGTGGTTTCTCCCCTGAATATTTTTGACGTACCGACATTAATCCCGGCATCTCCTTTTCTGCCAGGTTAATCTCCTTTCTTCCCCATTCTGCCAGTGAAATATCTTTAATCTTGTAAGGCAGGTCATCTACTAACAATTCACTCATTTTTTTGATTTTTTTTTTAAAAATTCCACATAAAGTACACTAAAACAGCAAAGTTAAAATATAATTGCCAAAAAAAAAAATTCTTCGGCTACGCTAAGCACAGCAGCAGGTTCGGGTATACTGAAGAGAAACAGGCCAAACCATCCGCTAATCAAAACAGATCTGAACATTAACATCCCGGTTTACAGTATAATTTATTCAGGTACAAGCTCACGGCTTCAGTTTGCTGAATAATTCCGTAATCTTTTCTTTATCTTTTTTCAACTGACCCTTAAGTTCTTCCAGTCCGGCAAACTCCTTTTCGTCACGGATTCTTTCAATAAACCTTATCTGGAGGTTCCGGTTGTAAATATCCCCTTTGAAATCTATTATATGAACTTCAAGTACCTTATGGTCTCTTCTTCTTTTAAGGGTAGGACGATATCCAATATTCATCATCCCCCTGAAAAGTTTTTTCCCTGCTTCAACCCCAACAGCGTAAACACCGGTTGATGGCACCAGTTTATGGGGGTCATCAATGTGCATGTTGGCTGTTGGAAAGCCTAACTTCCTTCCAATCTTCATCCCCCCCACGATCTTCCCTTCCATAGTGTAAGGATAGCCCAGCAGACTGTTGGCCAGTCTTATATTGCCGGACAAAAGCGCCATTCTCACTGAGGAAGAGCTTATCCTTTCCCCTTTGTAAAACAGGGGCTCAACCTGCTCAATTGTAAAATCAAGTTTGCGGGCACAATCTTTCATATTTTCAAAGCTGCCCTCCCTTCCTCTTCCGAAATGGTTATCATGGCCGAATACAAGATGTTTCAGCCCCATTCCTGCAACCAGGTATTTTTTAACAAATTCGCAGGCAGGTAAAAGGGAAAGATCCCCGGAAAAGGGAATTATTAAAAAGTGTCTGACCCCCAGGGATTCGAGCCGCACCCTCTTTTCATGCAGTGTTGTCAAAAGCTTCAGCTTTTCAGGGGTTTTACCAAGTACAATACGGGGATGCGGCCAGAATGTGACAATAACCGGTTCACCATCCATCTCTTCCGACCTGCGGATGATAGTTTCCACAACTGCGGAATGCCCCCTGTGTACACCGTCAAACACCCCGATTGAAACAACAGGGTTTTTAAGACGTTTAGAGACTGCTCCTCTGTATACTTTCAACACTATTATGTTAAACTTTTTGCTGCAAAATTACCAAATAACCGGAAATACAATTCAATCTGGCATCAGGAACTGCCGGTTAATTTTCCGGTGCCGTTGGGATTGAAATATCTCCTCAGCCACTTGTTGGCCATAAGGAATATTATTATCACAAGTCCCCATTGAGAAATCATTGTGCCGGTGCTGAGCATTTCAAAAGGATTCCACCAGTTGTCAGGATACCATCCAATTGACTGGTATATCCACCATCCCAAAATTGTCAGTATAATGACAGGATTAAGGTATATGAAGAGGTTATACCATTTTCCTATCTTCATTAAAGCCCCTTCATGGTTTATATGCTTTGTGCGTACTTTTTCAACACCGTACTTCATTACTGCCACTGCTGTGAAAATACCGCTGATAAGAAGTGCTACACCCCAGACAAAATCCTGGTTCTCGAAAAAATTGAGACTGTAGGCTGAAGGGATACCGCAAACGAATCCGGCCAGAACGGTGTAGAAAGCAGCTTTTTTCCTGTTCCATCCTGCAGATACCAGATTAGCAACTCCCACTTCCACCATTGAAATAAGTGAAGAGATCCCGGCAAATGCCAGTCCCAGGAAGAAGATAACTGCCATAACAGCCCCGCCGGGCATGGTTGTAAACAGCTCAGACATATAAATGAAAGTAAGTCCTGCATTACCGGAAGCAAGTGCCTCATTTGCATAATCAAGAGTTGGCGCCATTGCAAACACTGTAGGAAGGATGGCAAGACCTGCCACAATTGCAATTGCTATATCAGCGTAAGCAACTATAAACATACTGCTGCCCACATCATCTTTTGGTTTACTGTAAATGGAATAGGTCATCAGAAGCGCCCAGCCCGCACCGGTTGACCATGCAGCCTGCGTAAAAGCTTCAAGCCAGGTATGAGGATCAATAAAATACTCCATATCGAAACTGAAGAGGTATTGCACTCCCAATCCTGCTCCCGGAAGGGTGAGAGCCCTTACGGCCCCTACTACAAGAAGCAGGGCAAGCAAGGGAAGGAATATCTTGGTATAACGTTCTATCCCTTTTGCTACCCCCTGGTAAATAACAAAAAAGGCTGCGAGCATTGCAAGGAAATGGTAAAATATGGTTTCCCGGGGATTTGTTGTAAATGTCTCCCAAAGAGCATTGGTATCCACACCGGGAACAAATTTGCCCTGAATTGCAAGAATCACATATTTAATAGTCCACCCTGTTACAACAGAATAATAAAACATAATGGCAATACAGACAAAACCCATCCATGCTCCTATCCATGAATACTTTTTCCCCATGAAATCACCGTACGAACCGATTGTCCCTTTACGTCCGTTCCGGCCTATAACCATTTCAGACATAAGCAGCGGAATTGAACAAACCAGTACTGCCAGCAGCAAAATGATTATAAAGGTTCCGCCGCCGTTTGCAGCTGCAACACGGGGAAATCGCCAGATATTGCCGGTTCCTACTGCCATTGCAATCGATGCTACAATAAAGCCCATCCGGCTGGTAAAAAACTGTTGTTTATCCTGCATAAAGATTTCTTTTATCTATTTATAAATAAGTTCTCCTAATCTAATTTCCAATTTTCCTATGGTGCAATTTTTGTGAAGTAATTACTCTGCTTCCGCATTTGAATATCATTCATGGAGGGAGTCATCTGCAAACCTCCATGAAGATTCAAAATCCTCCGGCAAAAATTCATCCGCAAGCAGTGCTCTTAAAAGCTCAACCGGAAGGTTATTCTCCTTCAGAACAGCATCGTGAAACTCCTTAACAGTCATTTCTCCACCTTCAACCATCTCGTCACGAAGTGCGGAAAACTGTATTCCGCCGATCATATAGGCAAGCTGATAGAGAGGATCATATCGTCCGGTAAAAGACCTTCTCACTTCCGCTTCGGCATTTGCCCTTTCGTGTCCAACCTCATCTACCAGAAAATCTATACATTCCTGTGGAGTCATCTCATTGAGATGGTAGCGGAGGGAAAAGATAATTCTTGCAGCCCTGTGTTTCCTCCAGAACAGAAATCCTATCCTGTCCTCGGGCGTTTCCGGGTACCCCATATCATACAGAATGAACTCCCAGTAAAGAGCCCATCCTTCAGTCCAGAAAGGAGTGCCGGACATCCTGCGGTAAGGCTTGTAACGCTGGTTCATAAACCCCTGCATATGATGCCCTGCTATCAGTTCATGGTGAACAACAGCCTTGCAGAAATGGGGATTGTTCCCCCTGAGACTCATCATTTTGGCATCATGGTCCATTGTGTTGGTGGGGTATGAAATCCTTATCGCTTCACCACCAAGAAAAAAAGGACTGACCTTTTGCTGTTCCGGGGAAAGCATTACCATTCTCCACGTTTCTTTTGCAAGATCGGGGATTGTCAGCATATCGTTATTTTCAATAAAAGATATAGCATCTTCTGCAAGCCGGTTTATAAGTTCAGGCTGCTCCCCTGCGGGAACATACTGTTCTTTGACATACTCAAGAGCAGCTCTCCAGTCATCTCCATATCCCATTTCCCTTGACGCCTTTACCATTTCTTCCCTTGCCATTTCCAGCTCCCGCCGGCCGATTTTGATCAGCTCTTCCGGAGAATAAGGGATTAACTCAAACTGTAATCTTTTTACTATTGATTCCTTCCCCTCCGGTCTTCCCACTATACCGCTTCCGTCATCACCTGCAAATTCTTCCGGATAATGTTCTCTAACCAGTTCCTCATAATCTTCGAGTACTGCATGCAAACTTTTGTACGGGGCCTCAACCCACCATGAGAAACCGGGATGGTAGCCGTAATAAAATTCATACGACTCTTCCAGATTCTCCCGCAAACTTCTAACAACCCTGGCAGCTTTGTCAGCTACCATCCAGTTTTCAAAAGGCTCCCTTCCTTTTAGCTCTTCACCTGCTTTCTCAAAAAGCTGCGTGGCATTGTGGAACATACCGGCAATCTGCCGGCCTTCAACATTTTTCCCTCTCCTTCTCTCCCTTATAAACCGGTAGAGATCATCAGCAAAAACAGTAACAAAACGTACATCCATGAATTCTTCCTCTTCCCGTTCCAGCAGAAATTTTGCCCTTTCCAGGTAATTCCTGAAAAGCAGGTAATCAACCCTGCCGCTTACGGAAAGAGCATCAAAATCTCTTTGATCAAGAAATCCAAGCCATTCATCGTACAGCCGGCCCATTCTTTCGTAATACTCATATGTCTCCCTCAGTGTGTACTTGCGGCCAAGGGCTCCCCTGTCTGCCTGAAACTGAGAAAAGGGCTCATAAAATTCAAACGACCGGTTTTCAGCTTTGCTGCCGGTCATTAAAATAAAAAACAAGATAGTAATAAACAGAACCTTCATACGTATTAGTTTTATCTGTAAAAAAATTTCAAAATTATAGTCAGATAACCCGAATGTCTTTTTTATAAATGCCCATAACTCTTCGGATTTCAGAAAAACCTGCAGAAAGGTACGAAGGTTTTCAGGACAGTTCAACTGTAACAGGTAAAAATAATAATAATAACCAAATTGAAAATCATCAGCCAATTAAAAACTGCTAAAATATATTATATTCGCACAAAGTAAAACAGAAACAGATATTGTAATGGATCCAAAAAAACTGTTGTTATTTCTTCCTGCAATAATTATACTTTCATGTTCCCCTTCTGAAAGGAGCAACTATACCATATACGGTGAATTTGAGAATGCTTCCGGTGAGATGATATATCTTATGGAAATGAGATCTGAAGAGATAATACCGGCAGATTCGGTTATTGCTGACCAGAACGGGGGGTTCACTTTCAGCGGCAGAATTGAACAACCACGTTTCCTGGTAGTGCAGGATAAACCCTCAAACAACCTGACACTGCTCATCTCTCCCGGTGAGGAGATTACAGTAACCGGCGACATTGATGATATCAGGCGCAGCTACCAGGTTGAAGGTTCTCCCGGCTCCGAAAGGGTAATGAGACTGAATCGTGAAATGGACGGTACGCTTGACAAGCTTGATTCACTCGGGAATATATACCGGAGCAAGCTAAACGAGCCGGGAGTAGACATAGAAGAGCTGCGTGCAGACACCCGTGAAAAGTTTGACAGTATTGCCGAAAAGCAAAGACTTTTCACTATCGGTTTTATTGAGGAAGAGCCGGGATCACTGGCAAGCCTTATGGCACTGTACATGCAGATTGACCCTTCCACATTCGTGCTTGGGCGACCCGGTGACCTGAAATATTATAAAATGGTTGACTCTGCACTTTTTGAGAAGTACCCCGAACTGGACTACGTCGTTACACTTAATGAGAATATCCGTGAAATGGAGACCAATATTGAAATGAGAAGGCTGCGGGAGGAAAGTCTTCATGCGGGCAGTACAGCACCAGAAATAGCATTGCCAGGCAGGGAGGGGGACACCATAACCCTTTCGTCGCTCAGGGGAAGATATGTGCTTCTTAATTTCTGGGCATCATGGAGTGAGGAGTCCCGTAATGAAAACCCCGGACTGATTGATATTTACAACAGGTTCAATCCTCAAGGTCTGGAAATCCTTCAGGTTTCTCTTGACCGTAACCGGGAATCATGGCTGAGGGGTATAAGTGAGGACAGGACAGGTGAGTGGATGCATGCAAGTGACCTTCAGTTCTGGAGCTCTTCTGTTGTACCGGTTTACCGGATTGACGAGTTGCCGGTTTCATTCCTGATTGACATGGAAGGAAGAATAATGGCACGAAGTGCATCTGCAGACTCACTGGCAGAAATAATTGAAGACATTTTCTACTAAGATTGGTTAAAATAATACCTTATAAACTAATATAACTTTGGCGATGTACAGATTAATAACAGCTCTTTTTTCAATCCTGCTTATTGCAGGATGTGAAAGGCCGGGCAGGGTAACCCTGGAAGGCTCAATTACAGGAGGAGCAGGGAAAAAGATCTACCTTGACGAAATAAGGGTTGGTGATATTGTTGCCCTGGATTCAACTGAAATCAACAGGAACAACCGTTTCAGATTCACAAGTAGATTTGATAACCCCAGATTTTTAAGACTAAGGCTTTCACCCGATAATCACATCACACTTTTTTCAAATCCCGGAGAAACTATCACAGTTAATGCCAGCTCTGCAAACCTTATAAACACCTATGAAGTAGAGGGCTCTGAAGAATCGGAAAAAATAAGGCAGCTTAACAGGCGCCTGCTGAAAACCAGAAGGGAGATCGATTCACTTATTAATACACTTGATGATATTGAAGACGATTCAGCTCTTGCATCAAATGAAGAGGAGGTGGACAGGCAAATAGACTCAATCCTGCAACAGCAGAGAAATTTTTCCATACGATTCATTATGGATAACATGGATTCGCCGGTAAGCATTACAGCATTATACCAGGAACTGTATGACGATTATGTACTCAACCGCATATCGGATATCCAGTATATGAAGATTGTTGCTGAAGCCCTGGAAGAAATATATCCCGGACTGGATTATGTTCAATCGCTTTCAAGTGATGCTTCAAGGCAGATTGAACAGTATGAGTTTTTCAGGATAACATCCAGGGCTGAGTCTGAGGGATTGGTTGTGGAAACCTACCCGGATATACAATTGCCGGATCTGCAGGGTGACACCATATCACTGAGCTCCCTGGGGGAAAAGTATATACTTGTAACTTTCGGCTCCTCAGGAAATGAAGAGAGCACACAGTTTCATCTTGACATGATCCCGGTTTATAACACATTCCATAACAGGGGATTTGCTGTATACCACATTTCCATGGAGAGTGATCCTGAAGAATGGAGAAGGTATGTGGCATTCAATGAATATCCGTGGGTGAAAGTGGCTGAGGTCAATACTGATGACTCAAGGCCTGCAAGAATTTACAACGTTAGCCAGCTGCCTTCAAACTTTTTCATAAACCGCGATATAGGGGTTGTTGCACGCGATCTGGCTCCTTCCGAAATAAGGAGAAGGCTCTCTGTTGCACTTGATTAATAACTTTATCTTATTAAAAAACGCCATCATCCTGTTTTGACCGAGCCCAAAAAAATATATTTTGCTTCAGATGCGCATTTCGGACTTCCGGATGCCGGCTCAAGCATACCCCGTGAAAGGCTTTTCGTAAAATGGCTTGACTCAGTTAGTGAAGATGCATCTGAAATTTTTCTACTCGGAGATATTTTTGACTTCTGGTTTGAGTACCGCAAGGTTGTCCCAAGGGGCTTTACCAGGGTTCTGGGCAAGATCGCTTTGCTGACTGACAATGGAATAAAAGTGCATTTTTTCACAGGAAACCACGATTTATGGGTTTTTGATTACCTGCCCTCTGAAACCGGTATGATCATTCACAGAAAACCTTTTATGAGAACTATTTACGGAAAACGGTTTTATATTTCTCATGGTGATGGACTTGGTTCAAACGACAAAGGTTTTCATTTTCTGAAAGCGGTATTTACTAACAGGCCTTTGCAGTGGCTTTTCGCAAGGCTGCATCCGAACTTTGCCCTATGGCTCGCGCACAGATGGTCAAAAATGAGCAGGTATTCAAAGAACTTTTCAGAACCGTTCAAGGGGGAAGAGAATGAAGAGCATTTCATTTTTGCAAACAAAATGCTTGAAAAGAAAGAAGTAGATTATTTCGTATTCGGCCACAGACACACTCCACTCAACCTCCCACTGAAAAACGGCAAGTCATACATCGTCAATCCGGGTGACTGGATATTCAACTTTACCTATGCCGTTTTTGACGGGGAAAAGATGGAAGTGAAAAAATTCAGTGATTGATTCCCGGCTTCAATATATACTGCTGAAGTCAAGTTCTTATATTGGACTGAAAATATATAGTCAAAAAACTTGTCAGATATTCAAAATTATTCCTACTTTTGGCAGATATAAAAAGCAAAACATTTGAATATGTACTTAACAACTGCAATTATCTTCTCTTTATTTGTTTTTTTGATTCTATGGTGCGTACACTTTGAAAGTGAGAAGGTGATGTAGTATTATAATACTCCGAACTGAAAAGCCCTCTCACTTTAAGTGAGGGGGCTTTTTTAATTGATCTATGCTTATGGAACGTAAACTAAGAAGTGATTCAACGACCCGGGGAAGGCTCAATGCAGGTGCAAGAAGCTTATGGAGGGCAAACGGCATGAAAGAGGAGCAGATGGGAAAACCCGTTATAGCCATAGCCAATTCATTTACCCAGTTTGTTCCCGGGCATGTACATCTTGGCGGCACAGGTCAGGAAGTTAAAAGGGTTATTGAAAGCCACGGGTGTTTTGCGGCCGAATTCAATACCATTGCAATTGATGACGGAATTGCCATGGGGCACGAAGGAATGCTATATTCCCTGCCTTCGAGGGAATTGATAGCTGACAGTGTTGAATATATGGTAAATGCACACAAGGCAGATGCACTTATTTGTATAAGCAACTGCGACAAAATAACTCCCGGGATGTTAATGGCTGCTATGCGACTTAATATTCCGGCGGTTTTCGTTTCAGGTGGTCCGATGGAAGCCGGTCGCATTGAAGGAAAGGCAATTGACCTGGTAGATGCAATTGTTGCATCGGGAAATGATTCGGTTAGCGAAAGTGAGCTGAATCTCATTGAAAAACACGCTTGTCCAACATGCGGCTCCTGTTCGGGTATGTTCACTGCCAACTCCATGAACTGCCTTAATGAGGCTTTGGGGTTGGCATTACCTGGTAACGGAACCATTCCTGCAACTCATGTAAACAGGAAAAAGCTTTTTGAAAAAGGTGCATCTCTTATTGTAAAGCTTGCTCATCGTTATTACAGCGAAGGAGACAATTCTGTACTGCCCCGCAGCATAGCCACCAGGAAAGCTTTTATGAATGCGATGACCCTGGATATTGCAATGGGTGGATCCACCAACACCGTATTGCATCTTCTTGCTATTGCAAACGAGGCGGGTGTAAATTTCACAATGGATGATATTGACCGTTTGTCGCGCCGTACACCGGTATTGTGCAGGGTATCTCCTTCCAGCCACTATCATATTGAAGATGTGAACCGGGCAGGAGGTGTTATGGGCATACTTGCATGCCTGAAGGATGCCGGTTTAATTGATGGCTCTGCCGGAAGAGCTGATTATCCCTCACTTGCGGAGGCAATTGAAGATTATGATATAAGAGGCAACAAAGCCGTTGAAGACGCCTTTGAAATTTTCAGAAGTGCTCCGGGCGGCGTTCATAATTTGGAAATGGGATCGGGACAGACAAAATATGAAAATCTTGACACGGACCGGGATAACGGTTGCATAAGGGATGCCGGTCACGCCTTCTCGGATGACGGGGGTCTGGCCGTTCTTTACGGTAATATTGCATCAAACGGTTGCATTGTAAAAACAAGCGGCGTTGATCCCTCAATATTCAAATTCAGGGGAGTTGCCAGAGTATTCGACTCCCAGGAAGATGCCTGCAACAAAATTTTGTCAGGTGAAATAAAGGAGGGGGATGTGGTTGTTCTAAGATATGAAGGGCCACGTGGAGGACCCGGCATGCAGGAGATGTTATATCCTACCTCTTATCTTAAATCGGCCGGTCTTGACAAAAAATGTGCCCTCATAACCGACGGACGCTTTTCAGGAGGGTCATCCGGACTTTCGGTCGGGCATATTTCACCCGAAGCGGCTGCAGGAGGCAAGATTGCGCTTATTGAGAACGGTGACCCTGTAGTTATAGACATACCGCGCCGTCGTATTCACGCGGAAGTTGGGAAGGAAATATTTGAAAAAAGAAAAATGAAGGAACTTTCCAAAAACGGGAATGCCTACCTCCCTGCCGAAAGGGAGAGGTATATATCAAACTCCCTGAAAGCATATGCTGCAATGGCATCATCCGCAGACAAAGGTGCCGTGAGGATAATTGAAAGCAACACAGAACAGTCAATCAGTGGTGACGAACTCAGGATTGATCTTATAAGCAAGCTGTAAGCAATTCTCTCCTGTTACCGGCTATAAAATATGGTAACTCACGGCCAGTCCGACTGTGACTACTGAGGCCATTACCATAAGCTTGATCAGTATGTTGAGGCTGGGACCCGATGTGTCCTTGAAAGGGTCACCCACTGTATCTCCAATTATTGATGCCTTGTGGGCCTCAGAGCCTTTGCCGCCAAAATTCCCTTCTTCAACGTACTTTTTGGCATTGTCCCATGCCCCACCGGCATTAGCCATGAATATGGCCATAGCAAAACCGCTTGATATTGTCCCCACCAGAAGTCCGGTTATTCCCGGGACACCAAACACCAGTCCTACAACCACCGGTATAAGCAATGCTATCAATGACGGTACCATCATCTCCTTTTGTGCTCCTTTCGTGGAAATCTCAACACATCTTGCATAATCGGGCTCAGCTTTCCCCTCCATTATCCCGGGAATAGTCCTGAACTGTCGTCTGACTTCATCCACCATTTTCATGGCTGCCCTTCCTACTGCATTCATAGTCATTCCACTGAAAAGGAAAACCGACATAACACCCAGAAGCACTCCGACAATTACCTTTGGATTCATCAGATGTATCTCGTAATGCTCTACAAAATCGATAAACTCAGCTTCAATCGCGGGAATTCCATTTATCAGCTCCGTGGGTCTGTCCAGGAATTTTACAAACATCATTCTCACCTCTTCGAAGTACGATGCAAGCAGTGCAAGCGCTGTCAGGGCAGCACTTCCTATGGCAAAACCCTTGCCGGTGGCTGCAGTAGTATTTCCAAGTGCATCAAGTGCATCTGTACGCTTGCGCACATCGGCGCCCAGGCCGCTCATTTCAGCGTTACCGCCGGCATTGTCGGCAATAGGTCCGTATGCATCTGTAGCAAGTGTTATTCCAAGGGTGGAAAGGAGTCCGACTGCAGAAATACCTATCCCGTAAAGCCCGCTATTCAGGTTCTCAATACTGAAGGTGAAACCGGCAGAAAAGAAAAATGCAAGCGTTATAGCAACAACAATAATTGCAAGTGGTACAGCCGCAGAAATAAGTCCGGTTCCCACTCCGCTGATAATAACAGTTGCCGGACCGGTTGCACTGGACTCTGCAATTTTTTGGGTGGGACGGTATGCAGAAGCAGTGAAATACTCGGTTGACTGCCCTATGGATATGCCTGCCAACAGTCCTACCAGTATAGAGCCCCATAAACCCAGAAAGTTGGGCAATCCGAGAATATATAGTATAAGTAAGGAAAAAACAACAATAAGTCCCGCACTCATGTTAACTCCGAAACCGAGTGATCTCAGCAGTTGTTTTTGAGTAGCTCCCTCTTTTGTACGAACCATGAACACACCCGCAATTGATAACAGTGTACCTATTGCTGCTATCAGCATTGGTGCAATTACAGCATTTATCTGGACTTCCAGACCATGTGCCTGAAATGCAGCTGCACCTAGGAGGGCAGATGCAAGGATGGATGCTGCAAAAGATTCAAACAGATCGGCTCCCATTCCGGCGACATCTCCAACATTATCTCCTACGTTGTCGGCAATTGTAGCAGGGTTCCGCGGATCATCCTCGGGAATGTCCGCTTCAACCTTGCCAACGAGGTCAGCACCTACATCTGCCGCCTTGGTATATATACCTCCTCCTACACGGGCAAAAAGAGCCTGGGTAGAAGCCCCCATTCCAAAAGTAAGCATTATTGCGGTTATCGACATAAGCTTGAAGCCGTCGCCTGTCTCCGGCAGCACAAGGTTAAGCACAATGAACCATGCAGAGATATCCACCAGTACAAGTCCGACAACTACAAGTCCCATAACAGCTCCACTCCTGAAAGCAAGCCTGAGTCCGCCATCAAGGGATTGACGGCATGCATTTGCAACACGTCCGGAAGCATAGGTTGCCGCCTTCATTCCGAAATAGCCGGCAAGACCGGAAAAGAAGCCTCCCGAAATAAAGGCAAACGGCACCCATTTGTTCTGGACACCCAACCCGTAGGCTAGTATTGAAAAAATTACCGTGATAACCAAAAAAACAATTATCACTATTTTGTACTGTTGCTTCAGATATGCTGATGCGCCTTTACGGACATGCATTGCGATTTTTTTCATCATGTCGGTACCTTCGTCATACCGGAGCATCTGCTTGAAAAAGAAATATGAAAATCCCAATGCAAAAATTGCGCTTACGGGAACTAACCAAAATAACAAAGGCATATCAAATTCTCCTATAATTTATTAATGTGATTAAACTATAACTGTTAAAAGAATTTTCTCTACAACGGTATTCTGTCATCTGTCCAGTAATCCTGCAAAATGTATCCAGAAATTCCTGTGAAAGTTTTCGCCCTTTTCTCCCGGATAAAGCTCCATATAAGACATTGTGGCCTCTTCACCCGGCCTGTATGCAAACTTCCTCTCCTCATCAAATATGGTTATTGACTCGGGATGGAACTGAACACCAATAACATTTGGATATATTTCGTGTTCAATGCCTTCAACTACTTTACCATCCATGCTCCATGCAGAAACATAAAGCCCTTTTCCCGTTTCATCCACTGCCTGATGGTGTGATGTCCTTATATATGGAGGATAAGTGTCTTCTCCCATAATAGCCGATAAATGAGTGCCTTCCTCTATCATTATTCTGTGGAACGGATATGCTCCCAGTTCATGGTCAGACTGATGAATTGTTGTATAATCCCTGTGCTGATTGTCCGGATCCAGTCTTAACACATCTTCAACTGTTTGTGCCCCGTAAACTTCTGTAGGAATGTCCTGTATCATGGTCCCGCCTGCGGCCACATTGATTGTCTGCATGCCAAGGCAAAGACCCAGTACAGGCATTTCAGGATCTTCCTCAAGAAGGGGGGTAAACTCCTCATCCTGGTATCCTCCTATCAGGTGGTAAAGAAAGGAAAGCTCAATATAATGCCTGTGAGGAGTGCTTATAGAAGTCAGCAGGTTCAGCTCACTTCCGTATAGCGATGGCGGTATATCTGCACCCCCGAAAAATATTATTCCTGCGGCACCTTCAAATATTTCCCGGAAAGTGCCGGAATATTCATTTTCTGTAAACAGGTTATCAGGATCTGACGGGCCGTCGAGTCCCATAAGCTTTACGTGACCAAGCCCTTCTTCTTCGATAAAATCGGCGGTTCTTGTGAAATTATAGGATGTATTTTCACTGTAAACGCCCAAAACATTCATTGATGGATCTACCGGCAAAATGTCGTTTGAAGTCAGGTAAGTCCATATTCTTACATTCGCAACTGTGGGATGCATCAACACAACGTATTTTTCACCCTCTTCAAAACGGGTTTCATGCCTCTCCTCACATCCGTAATAAAATGTTACTGAAAGGAGGCTCAATAAGAGGAATAATGATTTAAACCTGATATTCATATCTATTAATATTTGTTTGTTATTATATGGTTAATTAAGCCAGTCGTTATAAACAAAAAAACGGCCGGAGGTAATTTGTGGGAAAAAAATTTGCTCCCTGAAAATGAACATATACTTGTACGGCAATTATAGCAAATATTTCTGAGAATGCCTTTCGGGGAAGCCAAATTTATTTCCCTGCCGGAAATATTTTGACTGGGAAAATAGCCGGGAATATTAACATTTTTTTATTTTTTTTTGTATTTATTAATATTATTGGTATATTGGCTTTATAAAGAAACCTGTTTATGCTCTTGCCTGTAAAGGCAAATTAATGTGAAGAAACCTTTTGTTTTTGCTCTGCCCTTTGTAAGGGCTTATTATTACTGGAAATTAGCTGCACACCCATGCCCGTAAAGGGATAATCTTAAAGAAACAACGCCCAATTATCTGCCAACTTTTGCAACTGGTCGAAGAAGAAGTTTTAGTCGTAACTAAAAACAAGTCCGCTATTTCTGAAATATGATCTGTAGCACATTCAATTCCAACCATACTTTTATTCTGAAAAACTTTACTTTTTCTTCCGTGGACGGGAGTTATAGCTTATGGCCTTTATGACCTTATCAATAAAATATAATCAATTTGAAAGTAATGACAGGCGTATCATTTTTAGCCTGTCATTTTTGTATCCGGCAATAGAAACCAAATCAAACATATTCCAGATTAACAATATGTCAATAAATGATCCGCTCTGCAGGATCTTTCAACCAATCAATTTTCATTTATTAACACCAAAAAATTTTTTTTATGAAAAAACTGCTGTTATGCTTCATGCTGCCGTTTATTATTTTCTTTACGGCAGTAAATGCACAAATCACGGTTACAGGTACGGTCACATCAGCCGAAGATGAAGAACCTTTGCCCGGCGTATCTGTTTCCGTCAGGGGAACGCAAATTGGAACAGTAACCAGCATTGAAGGTTTCTATTCAATTGAAGTTCCATCTGAAGAATCTGTTCTCAGGTTCTCTTTCGTTGGAATGCTTACCAGGGATATAATGGTAGGAGACCAGAGAACCATTGATGTAACACTTGAACCTGATGTGGTAGGACTGGATGAAGTTGTTGTCACCGGTTACGGTGTTCAGAGAAGGAGAGACCTGACCGGATCGGTTGCATCGGTTCGTTCCCGCGAAATTGAGGGAATGGCCACTTCAAGCCTTGACCGTGCTATCCAGGGACGCGCGGCCGGCGTACAGGTAACTTCCTCAGGTGGTATCCCGGGCGGTCATGTATCTGTAATTGTAAGGGGAATAGGCTCTTTTTCCAGTAACACTCCCCTTTATATCGTTGATGGTGTTGAAGTGCAGTCTGGCGGTACAAGCGGACTGGCGGCTTCTTCCAATGCGCTGGCAGGTATTGATTTCAATGATATTGAATCAATTGACATACTTAAGGATGCTGCAGCTTCAGCAATCTACGGTGCAAGGGCCGCAGCCGGTGTAGTAATCATAACTACCAAAAGGGGAGAAGCTACCGAAAGAACCGATTTCACATTCGAGTTGTCCAGGGGGTATACGGAGTCCATTGAAACACTCCCAATGCTTGACGGACCGCAATTTTCGAATCTTTATTATGAGCTTATGGCTAACCGTTTTGGTCCAAACAGCTCTGTTACCCTGGGTCAGGTTGACCTTCTGGTTAACAGGGGATGGATGGAAATTGCGCCTGACGGCTCATATGATTTTTCAGTTGCCCCGAATCACAGCTGGGTGGATGCAATTCAGCGCACGGGCGAGGTTTGGGAAGCCAGGCTTAATGCACAGGGCGGGACTGAGACCACAAGATTTTATACTGCCCTGTCGCACAATAATACAATAGGGCATATTCTGGGATACGATTTTTCAAGGACGAGCTTCAGGTTGAATCTTGACCAAACAGTTTCCAACAGGCTGACTTTCGACATGCAGGTGAGTGCAAACCTTGTAGACCAGACTTCACATGCTGAAGCCCTGTTCTCAAGCCCTGTTCTTTCAGCTTACTGGACTGCTCCTATAAATCAAATATGGCATGAACCGGGAGTATTCAGAGAGGATAATTTTGTGAATCACCCGCGCGGACTTTTTGGCAGTGCATCACATGCAGTATACAATGTATGGAGGGACTATACAGACACACGCACACTTAAGTCGATTGTCAATCTTGGCGCAAATTACAATATTACAGAGAATTTAAGCTACCGTGCAGCTGTGGGGGTTGACTACAATCATACTGACGATGAAAGGTGGAATGACCCGAGGGCAAGCGACGGAATGATTTACAACGGGAGACTTTTCAATTATAATACGACAATCTACTCGATCCAGACAACCCAGACACTAAATTACAACCAGGTGTTCGGTGATGTTCACAGTGTTACAGCAGTTACAGGTTTTGAAACACATGAAAGAATCTACAGGCGTGCTCAGGTTGTGGGAGAAAATTTCCCGAATCCAAATATTAACATTATGAGTGCGGCAGCTTCGGCAAACTGGATTGGCGGCAACGAAACCGAGCGGTCACGAATGGGTGCTTTCGGAAGGGTAAATTATACTTACAATGACAGGTATATGCTTACAATTACCGGCCGTTATGACGGCAGTTCAAGGTTCGGTGCGGAAAACAGATGGGGCTTTTTCCCTGCTGCCGCTATAGGGTGGAGAATTTCTTCCGAACCGTTTATGGCAGGGGTGAATGAACTGGATAATCTGATGCTAAGAATCAGCTACGGTACATCCGGGACAGATGCTGCAGGAACATATGCCGCACTTGGATTATGGAGCGGCGGAACTCAGCATTTGGGGGATGTGGGCCTTTATCCTACACAGCTGCCCAACCGCTTCCTCACATGGGAGGAAAGCCGGACACTAAACCTTGCCATTAGCCTGGGAGCTTTCGGTGGAAGAGTAAATATGGATGTAGACCTGTATAACCGCTGGTCGGAAAGGCTTCTCCTTTCAAGGCCCCTTCCTGCCAGTACCGGCTGGACCAGCATCACCGAAAACATAGGAAAAACCATCAATGAAGGAATTGAAATATCCCTGAACACGGTGAATATTCAGACTGATAACTTTCAGTGGAATACTAACTTAAATTTCTCGGTTGTCCGAAACGAAATACTTGAACTGCTGCCGGGACAGGATTTTTTCAGCACACGCAGACAAGTTGGCCGTGCCATAGACGACTGGTACATTCCGCAATGGGCAGGGGTTAACCCGGCTGACGGGCGCCCGATGTATTATGATGCGGACTGGAATTTAACTTACCGTCCGGTTTATGAAGACAGGCACTGGATGGGACCGGTACAGCCCACCAGGTATGGTGGTATAGGTAATGAGTTCATTTTCGGCAATTTTACGGCATCATTATTCTTCCAGTATTCAGCCGGAAGTTACAGGTATGTTAACCACAACAGGTATGCCCAAATGCACAACGGCGCGAACATCAACCAAAACCTCAGAACCTGGGAAAGAAGGTGGCAGGAACCCGGTGACGTGACCTGCGTTGTTGCGCCCAACTATGCCAGCGGCTATGCAGGAGATGTAATGCCTCCAACCGGTTACAGCTCGAGGCTAATCGAAAGGGTCGATTATGTGAGATTGAAAGATGTTGACCTGACATATGCCATACCTGCAACTCTCATTCAGCGTTTCGGAATAGATAACATGAGACTTTTTGTCCGCGCCACAAATCTTTATACCTGGGATGCTGATTACTCCGGATGGGATCCGGAATTCACCGGATCAGACTGGTTCGGGTACCCTCAGGGCAAGACAATCACATTCGGGGTAAACACAAATTTTTAACCAATTAAATTGAACTATCATGCATAGATACAATTATATATTTTCACTATTTCTTTCGGTAATTATTTTCTCCGGAGTTGTTTCCTGTGAAGGGTTCCTTGAAAAATTCCCGCGATCTGCAATGGCAGACGAAGAAGCAATGGAGAATATTGAAGGTATAGAGGGCACCTTGTATGGCTTGTACAGCCGCTTTATTTATTCTCACCTCTCAACAAGAAACCTTGCAGGGTGTCTTTTAACTGATAACATGAAAATTGCTGTATCAAACTCCGGGCGATTTATTACCTATCCGGACAATCAGGAAAACACTTCTTCTTTTGTTTCCTGGTCAGCTCGATATAACGATATCAACCGAACCAACATGATGATGCATTACCTTGATGAGGTTGAAGCTGATGAAGACAGAATTAATCGTGCAAAAGGGCAGGCTTATGCCTTCCGCGGGTATCTCTATTTTGAACTGCTAAACATTTATGCCCGCCCCTACATGCACCAGGAACCACTGGTTCAGGGTCAGCCGCTTGGAGTGATAATCAAAACCGAGCCGTTCTTCGGCATTGACGAGTCGAGTTTTGAGCCAAGGGGTACTATAGAAGAAGGTTATCAGCTTGTGCTTGATGATCTTGAACTGGCAGCTGACTACCTGTCACTTGCAGGAGCTGAGAAATTTCCTTACAGATTCTCGGAATTATCTGTGAATGCATTGCTGGCACGTGTACATCTCTACATGGGAAACTGGCAGCAGGCAATAAACTATGCCGAGGATGTAATAGCAGAATCGCCGGTTGGACTTGTTGACAAAGATAATTACATGGATGCATTTGCCGCCGCTCCCGGAGCCGAGTCAATAATGGAAACTGCATTTACACAGGATGACAGACCTCATGTCAACAATAGTGTCCAGGGAGTGGCATGGAGAAGTCCTGACGGAGTTTTCGGTTACGGCGATGTAATACTGCGTCACGACCTGATTGAGCTGCTTGAATACAATCACACCAACAAGGGCGATGTGCGTGGTGACATACGGAGGTTGGCTGAAGAACCGGGCCTGGATCTTACCTTTGAGCATGACAAGGATGGTCAACTAGTGGTTTTCTCAAACAAGTTCGGGGGCCACAGGGGCGAATATTACTGGGATGACGGTCCGGTTATAAGAATGTCTGAGATGTATCTTATTGCAGCAGAAGCATACGCCGAGTTGGACAATATTGATCAATCACAATATTATCTTGAAGAGTTTCGCAAACACAGGATGGATGAAGAGCATGCCGGGGTTGACCTCGACACACGCGAAGATCTGATTGATCTGGTTCTAACTGAAAGAAGGCTTGAATTCTTCAGCGAGATGTCCCACCGCTGGTTCGACCTCAGGAGAAGGGGAATGAATATACCCAAAGGAGATCCCGATGAAGATCCTGGCACTGAGGTTGAATTTACAGATTACAGAATAGTAGGAAGGATTCCCAATGCCGAAATTGAAGCTAATGAGAATGCAATACAAAATCCGGGCTATTAATAAATTTTTAAAAAAAGTTAATATCAGTAATATGAAAAAAATCATAATATCACTAACCGTTATAGCGGCACTGGGTTTCATTGCCCAGTCCTGCTTCGACGGACTGAACGACTTCACATACGACGGCCCGCCCGTTGTNGAGTTCTCGAACCTCACACATGACGCAGCAAGCTGGACATCGGTAGGTTCATACTGGTCGGCATCNCTTGAGGTATGGCACCAGGATGACATAGACCTCACCGTTGCACTGGTCGGGCCCCATGCGGCACAGGACAGGACTATAGGCTTCTATGTTGCCGATCAGCTCTACCGCGACACCGACGCCAACAGGCTTACCACCGAACAGCCCGACCATGACGAGTGGGTGCTGATGGAATCAACAGGACAGGCAGGTGTCGATTACACTCTCGGTGCAGACGTTGCCGCAATACCTGCCAACAGCAGCTTCGGCGACATACCCGTTGATCTTACACCCACGGATGTGAACGATATATTCATTGTCCTTGAGGAGGGAGACCTTGCCCCGAGCGAGAACTACAAGTTCTTCAGGCTCACTACCATACCGGTTTTCCAACTGGCAATGGATCTTGATCCTGACGAAGCCGGTGAAGTTCAGGGAGCTGATCTTTATCCCGAAGGGACAGAAGTGAGCATAGAAGCAATATCGGAAGACAGGTTCGAGTTCACAGAATGGACCGGCGACACCGATCATGTTGACGATGCGAACTCTGCAGAAACAACGGTTGATATGCCCGCGGCAGATATAAGCCTGACGGCTAACTTCGTTCCCGCATATGAACTGGCACTTGATGCCGATCCCGAAGAAGGCGGTACGGTTGAAGGAGCCGGTTTCTATTCCGAAGGAACAGAAGTGGATATAGAGGCCGTCACCGAGTACGGATATGAGTTTATTGATTGGACAGGCGACATCGGTTATCTTACCGATCCCACCTCTGAGACGGCTACCATCACCATGTCTGATGATGACATAAGCCTGACTGCCAACTTCCTTGAGCTTGACCTCTTCGAAGTAACGCTGCAGGTAAACGAAGAAGGCTGGGGAACGGTTGAAGGTTCGGGTGATTACGTGGAAGGAGACGAGATTACCATAAGCGCCGTTTCGGCAGAAGGCTATTCTTTTGTTGAGTGGACGGGTGACATTGCAAATGTAGCAGACGCGGGTTCGGCAACCACAACTTTGACAGTGCCTGATACAGATGTTACAATTACAGCAGTGTTTGCTCCGGATGATGAGTAAGCTCAATTATTCACTCTTTTAGCTGATTAATGCTTAAAGAGCTGAATAAGTTACATTGACAGTTTTTAACCCCCGTCCTAAAAAAGGGCGGGGGTTTATACAACAAAAAGATGATTGATAAACTTAGGATACCTGTAATGATCTCTTTTTTTATTTTATCTATGTCATTACAGGGTCAGAATATAAAAACTATTTTGAAGGGAGAGATTGCTGATATCTTAAGCGATACCCTCATTCTCGTAAAAGAATCAGAAGATTTAGTTTCAGGCAAAAAGATCCCGGTTAAAGAAGGCAAATTCAATTACTTACTGGAAGCGGAACACCTTGAAAAATATGAAATTATCATTTCAGAAGAGCTGAGAAAAGGGTATTTCAGGCCTGTACAGTTTTTCCCCGACACATGCAAAATTGTTTTCAGGCTCTACCCTTCATCCAGACATAACGAAACCATTGTAACAGGAGGAGAGCTGAACAGGAAGATGCAGAGTTTCAACAATGAAACAGAGGAGCATTTCCTCCCTCAATACAAAAGTATAGAAGCAGCGATGGATTCCCTTCGATCTTTGCAAAGACTCTACAGCGATGAATTTGAAAAATTACTTGAAAAGATAGCTGAAGCCGATGAGGATGACGAGAGTCAAAGGCTTGCTGAAATAAGAGACCACATGATAATAAGCGGCGAAGCGTTTACCGAAGAGGCAAAATCCGTCATAAACAAGACCGATTCATTAAACCTCCGGCTTGTTAACTGGCAAAAAGATTATATAAAGTCAAATGACGATATTTTTGCCTATTCCCTTTTGCTGTCATTATTCACACAATACCCTATGTATGAGGAACTGATAGATGCCGGCATGTTGAAAGATATATTCATCTTATTCAGGAAAAAGTATCCCCGCCACCCTTACACTCAAGAAATTGAGAAAATCCTTGCCGGGATGGAAAATTAACCGTCTGATTCAACCGGTTTTAACCGTCCGGATCATTCACCCTCTCCAGGTCTCACGGTCAAGACTCCTGTACTGAATAGCTTCGGCAAGATGCTCTGTTTGTATTTCGCAGCTTGCGTCAAGATCAGCTATAGTACGTGCAATTTTAAGTATCCTGTCATATGCCCTTGCCGAAAGGCCAAGCCTTTCCATTGCATTTCTCAGGAGTGAACTTCCGGCTGAATTTATGCGGCAAAACTCCTTTACCTGCCTTGATGACATCTGGGCATTATTGTGAACATTGCTTATTTTCCTGAATCTTTTTTCCTGTATCGTCCGTGCTGCAGAAACTCTTTCGCGAACGGCAGAGCTGCTTTCAGAAACATTTTCCCTTGCCAGCTGATCGAATGGAACCGGTACTACTTCAATATGAATATCTATCCTGTCCATCAGCGGACCGGAAATTTTGGCGAGATATTTCTGCACCATACCCGGAGCACATACACACTCTTTCTCAGGATGGTTATAATAGCCGCACGGACAGGGATTCATCGAAGCAACCAGCATAAAACCGGCAGGGTATTCAACCGAGAACTTCGCCCTTGATATGGTTATCTTTCTGCTTTCCAGAGGCTGCCGCATAACCTCGAGAACATGCCTTCTGAACTCCGGCAGCTCATCCAGAAAAAGCACCCCGTTATGCGCAAGGGAGATCTCCCCCGGCTGCGGAAAACTTCCTCCCCCCACAAGGGCCACATCACTGATAGTGTGGTGGGGACTACGGAAAGGACGGCACGTCATTAGCGAGCCGTCACCGGCAAGTCTGCCGGCAACCGAATGTATCTTGGTTGTTTCAAGCGCTTCTTTCAGTGTAAAGGGTGGAAGTACGGAAGGCAGTCGCTTTGCTATCATTGTTTTGCCAGCACCCGGAGATCCTGCCATCAGAATGTGGTGCGAAGATGCCGCTGCAATTTCCATAGCCCGCTTCACATTATCCTGGCCTTTCACATCGCAAAAATCATATTCGTATCCGTCACTTTTTGATAAAAATTCTTTCCTTGCGTCCACAAAAACCCGGTCAGGAAATCTTTCCCCCCTGAAAAATGCAATAATTTCAGCAATAGTTTCAACCCCGTAAACATCAATGGCACTTACTACAGCCGCTTCGCGGGCATTTTGAACTGGCAGGATCATCCCCCTGAAACCCTCCTCCTTAGCTTTTATGGCTATGGGCAATGCCCCTTTTATTGGCTGTACCCCTCCGTCAAGAGACAGCTCTCCCATAATAAGAAACTTATCAAGTCTTTCAGGGGGTATCTGTCCTGATGCAGCAAGTATCCCTGTTGCAAGAGTCAGATCATAAGCCGATCCTTCCTTACGTATATCGGCCGGCGCCATGTTTATAACTATTTTGCGGCCCGGCATTTTGCATCCGTTACTGACGAGAGCCGACTCTATGCGCTGCTGGCTCTCTTTAACGGCACTGTCAGGAAGCCCTACCAGGAAAAAGTTTACACCCGGGGTAACATTCACTTCCACTGTTATAATAGTGGCATCTATTCCGTATACTGCGCTGCCAAACGTCTTAACAAGCATAGGCAAATAAATGATGTGTTCTTTACGGCTTTGAATCAGTCATTATACAGCGTGCTGAAAAGCCGTAGGATGTATTGAAATAAGCCCTGTAAATCCTCTTTTCATGAAGATCCAACGCCCGCCCCCAGGCATAGCCCGCGGAATGTTTTGTTGATGACCAGAAGAAGGTTCTTTCGCCTTTCTTGTTGAATGTTCCGGTTATATACCTGTTCCCTGCAAAAAGAGATCTGAAACCGGTATCTCCGCGAACTTTTAACCGTTCTCCCTCATCCGTTCCCCTCCAAAAGGTCTGATCAGCATCCCCCGGTGACATTCCGAGATAAATCTCAAGCTCTTTCCAGTCTGAGTCTGTGGGCAGATGAAATCCTGATGGACATATTCCCTGAACAGCCTCATTTTCTTCATAGCCCATCGCCTCTCCCCACTGGTATAATCCGCCGTACTGCCGGCAATTTTCAGGATTATCATCATAACAGTACTTTTCCGCAACCCCGTTATCAGTCTGCTCCGAACTGCCCGCAATCATCTCCCCGCTATTTATATTATCTGCAAGCCAGGTCTGTTCGCCAATTTCAATAGTCCGGTAAACTTCACCGTCAACCGGGTCAACATAAGTTCCGTAAATACTGTTCCCCTCATCTTTTCCGCAAAAAGTGCAGAAAAACAAAAAAATTAAAAGGATCATTCCGCGAAAAATCCCTGACAGTGCAGAAAAAAATAAGACCGGTCCGGCCCCGGAAAAAAAATACATTAAATGTAAAAATTTATGCGTTATTAAGTTACATATAAATTTGAACCCGTTTATGTAAATTTATGGAATATTAAAACAATATTCAACATAACGTTCAAAACCACGGGCAAAAACGGTTTTTTCCTTATAAATAAAATTGAATTAACTTTGCAAAAAATAAATATACCATGCTTGGCAGATTTTTCAAACTTCCCAAAATAAAGCGTTTTGAATACAGGCCCCGATATTATGATGAAAGGAAAGAGGCGCTGGAATACAAGATCAAACAGATTAAACTGGAAATGGGGATTAAAGATGACGACCCCGATGCAGGGAAGTTTACCAAAGAGATTCACGCCGTCAGAATTAAGGGTCAGATGCGATCCAATTTCAAGAAAAACAGAAGGGCTGTCAAACGGTCAAATATCAGATTGCTGATTATTCTGCTCGTTTTGTTTGCGCTTGCTTATTATATAATTGTTGCATAGATCAAAACCCGCAAAATTCCATGCCAGATATAATACAGCTTCTTCCTGATTCAGTGGCAAACCAGATTGCTGCAGGAGAGGTGATCCAGAGACCGGCTTCCGTGGTCAAGGAACTTATGGAAAACTCTATGGATGCCGGCAGTACGGTTATAACAGTTATAGTTAAAGATGCCGGGAAAACCCTTATAAATGTTGTTGACAACGGTTGCGGGATGAGTGAGACCGATGCAAGGCTTTCATTTGAAAGACATTCAACATCGAAAATCCGGAGTGCAGACGATCTTTTTGCAATCCAGACAATGGGTTTCCGTGGTGAAGCGCTTGCCTCAATTGCCGCTATTTCTGAAGTTGAAATGCAGACCCGCCGGCAGGAAGATGAGGTCGGAACTCAAATTGAAATTAAAGCTTCAACCCTGGTTTCACACAAGCCTGTTGCATGCAAGCAGGGCACTTCAATAAAAATAAAAAATCTTTTTTTCAATGTTCCTGCAAGACGTAAATTCCTTAAAGCAGACTCTACCGAGCTAAAACATATAATAACCGAATTTCAGCGTATAGCCCTTGCCCACCCCGGAACGGAATTTTCATTCCACCACAATAACACTGAGATTCTTCACCTGCCACCGGTAAATATCAGGCAGCGTATAATGCACCTGTTTGGCAAAAATATCAACCAGCAGCTTATTGACCTGGAAACCCAAACCGGTGTTGCAAATATTAAAGGGTACATCGGGAAACCCGGACTGGCAAAGAAAACATCGGGAGAACAATTCTTCTTTGTCAACAACCGGTTCATGAAACACCCCTATTTTCATAAAGCTTTACAGCTGGCTTATGAAAAGATACTGCCATCGGGCAGCATTCCTTCATATTTTATATACTTCACTGCCGACCCCTCTACAATTGATATTAATATTCATCCCACAAAAACTGAAATCAAGTTTGAAAATGAAAGAGCGGTCTGGCAGATTCTGAATGCATCGGTTAAGCAGGCGCTGGGCAAGTTCAACATTGTTCCTTCGATCGATTTTGATACACAGGGACTGATAGATATTCCCGTATCCGACAAAGACGGTCCGGTAAGACCTCCTGACATACCGGTAAACTACAATTATAACCCGTTCGAAGAAGATAAAGCCGCAGGGAAAAAGGGTAGATGGCGCAACCCCGGCAAGGGTAAGTACGAAAACTGGGAACAGCTTTACAAGGATTTTCATGAAGCTCCTTCCTCTGAATCTGCCAGCCCATTGGAAACAGAAAGCGAAGATGGTGCCCGTAAAGGACTGTTTGACGAATCTGCCTGGATGCCGGCATTAATGCAGCTGAAAAACAGATACATCCTTACACCTGTAAAGTCGGGTTTGATGATAATCCATCAGAAGAGGGCACATGAACGGATACTTTTTGAAAAATATTCCGAAGCTGTCGAGTCCGGATCCGCGATTGCACAACAAAACCTTTACCCGGTAACTGTTGAAATGAACTCTGCAGATTTTGCAATAATGTCTGAACTGCTTGATGATCTTTCAAACATGGGTTTCGATATACGTGATTTCGGTCGCAATACGCTGGTTGTTTACGGCAGTCCTGCCGGAACGGAAAAAAGCGACCCGGCCGGGGTGATTCAGAATTTTTTGCATGAATACAAAACTTCAGGAACAAGTTTAAAAGAAGGGGCAAGAGAAAATCTGGCATTAACACTTGCCAGAGCATCCGCAATAAACGACAGATCTCTTTCAAGGGAAGAGATGCAGGAAATAATTGACAAGCTGTTCGCCTGCAAGATGCCCAGTTATTCCCCCGACGGTAAACCGGTAATCGATATCCTTTCGATAGATGATCTGGATAAAAAGTTCCGGTAAAACTCTTTTTCAACAAGTATTAGGATAAATAAACTATGAAATACAAAGCCAATTGCTATTTTTACATAAGAAGGATTTACTGTTTTTAGGATTTAATAAGGGAAGCTTCATCTTCCCCGTCTAACTGAAAACATATTGAAAAAATAATTGTTTAACCTGAAACAGAAAAACAGGCAATAAAATGATAGGACGGTTCGGTGGAATACCCCTGGTTGTCAAAAACCTTCTGATCATAAACATTCTCATGCTGTTCATCGGTTTCGTGATGAGAAGCACTTTTGGTGTTGAAATAAACCGGGTTTTCGGTCTCTATTTCTTCAGGTCGGAATACTTTCAGCCATACCAGTTTGTTACACACATGTTCATGCACGGCGGCCTGGCACATTTGTTCTTTAACATGTTTGCCCTCTGGATGTTCGGAAGGGTGCTTGAAGGGGTATGGGGAAGCAAAAGGTTCCTTATTTACTATTTTGTTACAGGGGTCGGTGCTGCCGTTCTGCATACATTTGTGAACTGGATTGAAATATCATCAATGGTCAGTTCTGCCAATGCATTCATAAACACGCCATCCCCGGAACTTTTTGCCGCTTTTATAGAAGACCACATTTCAAGGCCGAGAAGAGAGGTGTATGATTTTATAACCAACTGGCAGAACAACCCTGAAAGTGCAGCCTATATTAACCAGGCAATCACTATGGTCGAAAACAGCGTGAGGCAGCAGATGAATATCCCGACTGTCGGGGCTTCAGGAGCTGTCTTCGGAGTATTGCTTGCTTTCGGAATGCTTTTCCCCAACACACAACTGTTGCTTTTATTCCCTCCCATCCCGATCAAGGCAAAATATTTTGTAATTGCCTACGGTGTAATTGAGCTTTACCTTGGCCTTACACGGCCGGGAAGCAATATAGCTCATTTTGCACACCTGGGCGGGATGCTGTTCGGGTTCATACTGATAAAATACTGGAGCAGGAACAGACGCAGTTTCTTCTGACACCGTTTGAAAATCTGATAAGTTATCTAATTAAAAGTAGAAAATGAGTGTTTTTGACGAAATAATCGAATCATTCAAAAGGGGTAGCGTCCTCACAAGACTTATATATGTTAATCTTGCAGTTTTTGTTATTATAAAACTCCTGCAGGTCATTTTTTTCCTGGCTGGCGCCGGCGGAACTGTAACACCCGCAGTAGTTGATATATTTGCACTTCCTGCCAACCTTCACGTCCTGATAACCAAGCCCTGGACAATCATTACCTATATGTTCCTGCACGAAAGTTTTTTACACATCCTCTTCAATATTCTATGGCTTTACTGGTTCGGGCGCATATTCCTCGAGTTTCTTTCCGAAAGGAAACTTCTTGGCGTCTATTTTCTGGGAGGTTTTGCAGGAGCCCTGTTTTATATTGCCTCATTCAATCTCTTCCCTGCATTTGAGGATGTTGTGCTAATGTCGCGTGCCCTCGGGGCTTCGGCTGCAGTTCTTGCCGTTGTAATNTCCATCTCAGCATATGTGCCGAACTATACAATTTATCTTTTGTTCCTGGGGCCGGTCAAACTAAAGTATATTGCACTTGTAATAGTTATACTGGATATAATAAATATAGCCTCACACAATGCAGGAGGGCACATTGCTCATCTTGGGGGAGCATTTTTCGGCTATATCTTTACCGGGCAATACCGGAAAGGAAAAGATCTTACTACCGGCATCAATAAAATCATTGATAATCTGGTAACCCTTCTCAAACCCCGTAAGAAGTTCAAGGTTACCTACAGGAACGAAAAGCCCAGAACCGATTACGAATACAACAAGCAAAAAGCAGAAAGGCAGAAGGTCATTGACGGAATACTTGAAAAAATATCAAAGTCCGGATATGACAGCCTGACGAAAGAAGAGAAAGAGATACTTTTCAAAATGAGCAGTAGAAGTTAGCCCTCTTTCAGTTATTATGCAGGAGGAGAACTTTTTATTTACATCGCCACTTCCTGTCATTGTAGTATTTAATAAATTTTTTTTCAAGTAAAACCCTTATCAGCCTGTGGCAGAAAAATGATATACAAATGAAACCCCCATCAGCCTTAGGCAGACAAAATGATATACGGATGAACTTTCGTGACAGAATAAAAAGATTTTTTGACGGTACGCTGCTGCGTGTTAACCTTGTTTTTATACTGTTGCTGATATTTTCATACTTGTCGGTTTATATCCATCCCCACGACTTCTGGTTTTTCGCATTGTTCGGAATTGCTTACCCTTTTTTCCTTTTTGTCAATATAGTCTTTGCAGTTGTCTGGGCTGTCAAGAAAAAAAAAGTATTTCTTCTGCCGTTAATAGTTATTTTGATGGGGTGGGGACATCTTTCAAATACTTTCAGTATAAACCCACATAACAGAGCTCCCCGGGAACTTGACAACACTTTTTCGTTCCTGTCATATAACGTTCGATTGTTTGATCTTTATGAATGGATTGGCGACGAATGGGTCAGGGACAGTATCTACAGGTTTATACTCAGTGAAGATCCTGATATAATAGCTATACAGGAATATTTTTACAGGGAGGATGACCCGTTCAACGAAACCAGAAATTACAGCAGGTTGCACAACCGGCATTCACATATTGCATTTTCAAGAAGCACCGGAAGTAATTTTAATTTTGGCATGGCAACTTTCAGCAGGTATCCGATTTTGAACAGGGGAGAGATAAGGTACAAAAACACAAGCAATATTACCATTTATTCCGATATTAAGATAAACAACGATACTGTACGCGTTTACAACAACCATTTGCAGTCATTTAACTTTTCACGGGAAGATCTTGATTTCATAGATAAACTGGCTGCCGGGAAAACCGGTAGAGATATAAGTGGTTTCAGGAATTTAGCCCGGCGAATGAACCAGGCATACAAAATGCGTTCCAGGCAGGTTGATACACTTGTTAAAAACATTTCGGAATCCCCTTACCCGGTTATTATTACAGGAGACTTCAACGAAACACCTGTTTCACATACATACAGAAGGTTAAGAAGACTGGGGCTTAATGATGCATTCTCCCAATCCGGTAGCGGGTTGGGTACTACATACATTTCTGCCATTCCGCTTTTCAGGATTGATTATATCCTTCACAGCAGGATCCTGCAGTCTTATTACTTCAGTTCCCCTTCAATAGAACTGTCTGATCATTATCCGCTTCAAACCAATTTTACATTCAACAGGGGAAATAAGGCACGATCATCAATATCGGGGAGATAAAGGAGAAAGGGCTTCAGTGAATTGTTGTTGTATTTTCAGAAACCCTGTGAAAACTCTTCAGAGACCAGACAGAAAACATTTTATTTGCAGATACAACTAGTGAAATCCTGTCCCATAAGATACAGAGAACGGCTGCAAATTAAAAGGGCAGTTTTTTCAGATCAACATTTCCTCCGGATAATATGATACCTGTCCTTACTTTCTTTAGCTCATGCTTTTTCTTAATAACAGCTGCAAGTGCAACTGCAGAAGATGGCTCCGCAATTATCTTCATTCTTTCCCAGATTAGTTGCATTGCACCCACAATTGACTCTTCTGATACCGTGACTATTTCATCAACGTACTCCCGGATTATGCTGAATGTCAGGTCGCTGAGCGGCATAAGCAATCCGTCTGCCATAGACCCGGGTGGGACTGCAGGCTGCAGAACTCCGGTTTTAAAAGACCTGTAAGCATCATCCGCTTTTTCCGGTTCTCCGGCAATTACTCTTATACCGGGGTTAAAATGCTTTGCCCATATGGCGGTTCCGCTAAGGAGGCCGCCACCACCCACAGGAGCAACTATAACATCGAGATCTTTTACCTGATTCAGCAGCTCTTTTACGGCAGTACCCTGTCCGCTGATAATGTTAAAATCGTTATATGCATGAATAAAAGTTGCCCCGGTCTCCTCAATTATTTTCTGCAAAGTATCTTCTCTTGATTCCACCGTAGGCTGACAGAATCTTATCTTTGCACCGTATCCTGCAACTGCTTTTTTCTTGATCGCGGGAGCAGTTTCGGGCATTGCTATATATGCAGGAATACCCCGCAGTTTAGCGGCAAGAGCAAGTGCTGCGGCATGATTCCCGGAAGAGTGAGTTGCCACGCCTTTACGGGCATCTTCATCGGAAAGAGAAAGAACAGCATTTGAAGCTCCACGGAACTTAAAGGCCCCGGCTTTCTGAAAATTTTCACACTTAAAAAACAGAGATGCACCTGCCAGTCCGTTAATAGCAGAACAGGTTATTACAGGGGTTTCATGGATATTATGAGCAATCTTTCTATGTGCAGATTCTATATCTTTGTAAGAGGGAATATTTGATTTGTCCATAACCGTATTTTATATATTTTTAAATCTCAAAATAAATCAATTATCCTTTAAAAGCCCCTAATTTCTTCTGAAATTTTTTACACTTTTCCATTCGTACAATTGAAAGGCATTCCATGCAATAATGGTAAAAGTCAGCAAATGGTTGTACCTTTGCCAAAAAAAGAGATGATGCACGGCTATTCTGAAATTATTGAAAAAGCCTGGGAAAGTCGGGAGCTTTTAAAGCAAAAGGAAACCAGGGAAGCAATAAGTTCAACAATAGAAAGTCTGGACAAGGGAAAAATAAGGGTTGCCGAGCCCTCTGCCGGCGGGTGGAAGGTAAATGAGTGGGTAAAAAAGGCCGTAATCCTCTATTTTGCCGTAAGCAAAATGGAAACCTTAAACGCAGGCCCTCTTGAGTTTCACGATAAAATACCGTTAAAAAGGGATTATGACAAGCTTGGTGTAAGGGTTGTTCCGCATGCCGTTGCCCGTTACGGGTCGTTCCTTGGTAAAGGAGTAATAATGATGCCTTCATATGTTAACATTGGAGCTTATATTGACCAGTATTCAATGGTCGACACCTGGGCAACAGTTGGTTCATGTGCTCAGATAGGGAAAAATGTGCATCTGAGCGGCGGAAGCGGAATAGGCGGAGTGCTGGAACCCATACAGGCGGCTCCTGTCATAATAGAAGACAACAGCTTTATCGGATCGCGCTGCATTGTTGTTGAAGGAGTGCGGATTGAAAAAGAGGCAGTCCTTGGAGCCAATGTAGTTCTTACCGCATCTACCAAAATCATTGATGTAACCGGCAGCGCTCCTTTTGAACACAAGGGAGTTGTGCCATCACGTTCCGTTGTTATACCCGGAAGCTTCACCCGTCAGTTCCCGGCAGGCAATTACCAGGTATCCTGCGCCTTGATAATAGGGAAAAGAAAAGAGTCAACCGACAAGAAGACCACCCTTAACGATGTACTCAGGGAATATAATGTGGCCGTTTGAGAATTGCTTGCAGAAAATACGGAATCAAAATAAATTAAAATATTATCCCGATGTATAAGCCTGATGATCTTTCAAATGCATATAACGCAATAAAAAAAGGTGGTATTATAATCTACCCCACCGACACTATCTGGGGAATCGGATGTGATGCAACCAATGCTGAAGCGGTAGAGCGTGTATATTCTATTAAAGACCGAAATGACAGGAAACAGATGCTGATTCTTGTTGACAGGATAGAAATGATCCACTCCTATGTGGAATATGTGCCGAATATTACCCGCACATTCATTGAATCGGCCGATAAGCCTCTAAGCATAATATTTCCGAATGCTATGAACCTCCCTGTATCTCTTGTAGGTAAAGAAAACACCATTGGCATCAGGGTAGTAAGAGAGGACTTTTGCAGGGCGCTGATTGAAAAGCTGGGCAAGCCGATAGTTTCCACTTCTGCCAATATGAGCGGAGACCCTTACCCCGCCAGATTTGAACAAATATTGGAAAAAATCAAGGAGTCAGCAGACTATGTCGTGAAGTGGCGGCAGGATGAAAACAAGCATGCCGCCCCTTCTGAAATCATTAAGTTCAGTGAAAAGGGAGAAATTATAAAGATACGTTAACAATGAACCGGGTCCGGGCTGAGATGATTTCAGAGTTCGAAAAGTCCTTCCGGTGCATCAATAATAATTGCTTTCCTCCGGGAGTCAATTGATACTATAATGTCTTCGTGCAGAGGCACCAGCACCTCCTTGCCCCTGCATTCTATCTGCATGAGGGAATGAGACTGCAGATCAATCAACTCTTTCAGTATCCCTGAATATCCCGATATCCTGTCTGTCACTGTGTATCCTTCAAGCTCCGAAAGAGAATAATCGGATGATTCATTACTTTCCCTGACCGGTGCCCCGGTGAAAATATTACAGCCTGTAAAACGTGAAGCCTTACGGCTTGTATCTGTGTCGTCAAACTTGACAAAAGCTGTTTTATCGGTTTTGACATCAAAGTAATCAATAAAAAAAGGAACCGGAATTCCGTCAATTTCAACGAAAACCGGTTCCCCTTTTTTAATTTCTTTTTCAGGCACAAACGAAAGGCTCATAACAAGCTCTCCGCTGTATCCGTGAGTTTTGAGAACAACTCCCAGCAGCTTCAAATCTTTTACGGCAGGTATTTCAGAATATTTTGCCAATTATATCTGAAGTGCAAATAATTAAACCAGTAACTTATTATCCG